>Ga0181379_1000908_pt1 | contig 14085 bp, 23 predicted proteins | sample 2SPOviralmetaG_FD_130115 | JGI IMG/M metagenome (GOLD analysis project Ga0181379, IMG submission 130115) | Marine viral communities from the oligotrophic San Pedro Time Series (SPOT) site, San Pedro Channel, CA, USA - 2 SPOT_SRF_2009-07-10 | ecosystem: Environmental > Aquatic > Marine > Strait... | reverse complement strand
TGTAAATTCAATACGCCAGATCTCATAACCTGTTGGTGCTGTATAAGTTTCCTCAAAAACATAAGTTGCAGGATTCCAATTAGATGGGTTATTGTAATTTACCCAATCAGGATTAGATGAAGTTCCATTTGAGTCTTTTAGAAATACATTGTAAGCCCAACTATTATCTACTGCTCCAACATCAAAACCTATTTCTGTAATATCTGTATCACTAAAAGTTATTTGCAACATTCGATTTTGTGTATTGCCTGTGTTGTAGTTAAGACAATAGCTATCACAACCATAGTCGCCATCGTAAACAGTATCTATTGAATATGTCGCATTAGAGTAATTGGTTACACTAAAGTTTGAATTAGTAAAACCTGTATTATCAAAATTTTCTGTTTCAGTTTGTTCTGCACCCATAACAATAGGCATAGGATAAATAAGTAAACCTACAATTAATAAACGAACTAAGGTATTGAATTTGCGAAGCACTCTCTCATCACTTCCTACCTCTTCCCGCCATCATATTTTACTGCGTGCCCTTCTTTAACCATTAGTTCGTTTACATTGACCTCTTTTATGTAGATCTCCCCCAAGACACGGCCATATTTACCTACACCATACGATTTCATTTCTAAATCATCTTTTGCTGACTCAAGTTTTTCTATAAGCCAATCTTTTGCAGCCAACCCTCTTTTTTTCTCTTCTTTATCTCTTGTTCGTGATTCAGGAGCATTGATACCCACGAGTCGTATACGAGATTTATTCCACACATTAAAACCCAAGTCAATTCTGACATCTATTGTATCTCCATCTACAACTCTTAATAATTCTATTTTATAATAATACATTTGATCCTTTATACAATAGGAGGACATTTAGTCCCCCTATCGACGCACTTTTTTATTAAATTAACCTTTTGGAAAGTTAGACATAAATTTAAAAGGTGATTCCTCAATAACATTTTGTAATGCTGAGAAAAACGCAGCACCTGCTGCGACAACTGCACCTTCTAGTATACCCATATCCAACCAACCGGTTTGGGCAGCAACAATTACACCAAAACCTGCTTGAAGTCCTGTTCTAACTGCTCTTATTAATGACACTTTAAAAGCGTCTGTTAATTCCCAATTCATACGAATCTCCTAACTTTCTTTTGCAAAAGAAATATCCCAAGTCGTTTTACTTAAGATACCATCTTCTTTCAACCCAGAGTCTTTCTGGATCTCCAGAACTTTTCCTTTAGCCTGATTACCAAACCACCCGTCAGCTGTTATACCAACTTGCTTTTGCCAATCTTTGAGTTTTTCATCAAAGATCATTGGCGATTGTTTTTTGTATGTCTTATTAGGCCATTTAGGAAAATCTTTAGAAAAGTCATAAATTTCTGTTTTTTTCTTTTCTTCACTAGGACTTTTTGAATAAACAGGCTCATTTCCTGTTATTGCTTTAAACTCTTGTCCCTCAATGTAATCAAAATCTATATATTTAACGAGGACATCTTCACCACTAAGTATTGCATCTCTAATAATTGGATAGACGGTTTTATACGCATTTACGGAAGATCCTACAAACCCGTCTTTTTGCACAAGGTTGCTTGTTTGTGAATTTCCTAAAATCAGACAGCCGCTAGTCGACTCATCGGTGTTCCCGGTATGCCAAAGGATATACTCGAATCCGGGTACATTGTTGACATAAATCATGCCCCGATGCCAATCAGCCCCATATTTTGAGGTATAGCGGGCATGAAAGCCACCTTCGCTACGAAGTGTTAGATTGTACATCCCTGCGGGTATACGCGTTTCATGTTTTACTTTTTCAGCTCTAAATTCATCTTCAACGGTGTAGCAAAGAAATTTGCGCTTATTGTCTGTAACATCAAATAAAATACCGCTTGTTGAGTCTTTTTGTGAGCTTATCCTTAGAACTTCTAATTTCATACATGACTATATTAAATGACAAGAAGTTTGTTTCAGGTATTTAACAGTTGTTGGGAAAAAATGTTTGATCTTTTACAAAATATGTATCACTTTTAGCACTAATTGTAAAACATACTTGCGCAGGTCCCGAGTCATCACCCGTCATATCTTTAAACCACTTAGATCCACCGTCAATAGATGGAGCTTGTATAAACCACCGACCACGATTTGGGTGCATAAAGTAGTGATGGAAATGTCCCCAAACAAGTAGATCAGCGTCTCCTACAGGCGTTCTACCCATACATTGACCTGCAAACCATTTTATTCCTTTATCAAATGCAAATCTACCTGATTTTATATTGACTCCGGAACGAAATTGGTGTCCGTGAGCAAAACCAACAATTTTACCTGAAATATCTACTGTTGCTGATAACTCATCTTCGGGTATGTAAAAATTGACATGACCAAAAGCCTTAGGGTTTTGTGCAAGTATTTCTTGTACTTGTTCAACAACTGCGACATCATGATTGTCGGCAAAATCTGTATAGGTTTTTCCGTTGTTGCGATTTTCACCGTGGTTACCGGCGATGGCGCAAACTACCACATTTTTAAATAGTGGCGACCACTCTGTTAAAGCTTTAACCATAATTCTACGAGCAACCTTAACCTGATCACGAAGATTTAACTCTCCACCCCATTCTTGAGTCGGATAATGCCCACTACAATTTTCGATAATATCGCCTAAAGATAATATGTAAAGATTTGTGATCTTCCTACCATTTTTGCGTTGTGTTTCTACATAGTCAACAAAGTCAGGTATCATTTGATTTAATCTTTCGACTATACCTTTTGTACCATCTCCATCTGGCTTGCCTAACTGCCAATCACTCCAACAAAATACAATACTATCGTCTGTACTTGTTTGTAACTTTTTAGGTTTTTTTGCTTTTTTAACTTCTTTTAATAAAGCATCGTAGTCAGGATCGTTAGGGTTTACTTGTCCACGAGATTGTATACGCGCTTTGTAATAAAATAGTCGTGTCCCACCATCGACCATAGAATCCCAACTACGAACTTCTACAGGCTCTATAACTTCATATTTTTTCGGATCAAGCTCAAGTTGTTGCAATATATCGTCAAAGACTTCTATATCACTATCTTTTTGAGGTTGTGAGGTTATTTCACCCTTAGTACCTTTAAGCCTATAACCCGGCTCAAAACCTTTAGGATGGTTATTTTTAGACTTTCTTGTAGCGTTTGTTAAATTGCTTTTATTTTTATTATATTCTTCAAGACTTGACATATTGTTCCATAGTGTTTTTTAAAGCTGTTCTTATAGAGTCTATGGACAAAGTACAATTTTTTTCCTCAATTAACCACTTTGCTGCGGTTTGAGCGGGTACTCCTCTTAGTTTGACTCCCTCACAAGCTTCTATCCACGCAGCCCTGTTAGACTCGCTTTGTTCTCTCCACGCGGTTGATCTTCTTGTGGGACGAGATGATACATAATCCTCAAGTGAAGACAAAATTATTCCTCTTCTGCTTTTGGTGGCGCGATTTTTTGTCCGCCAATATCATTTAAAACTTGATTTAAAGCATTGTTTTGTACTTTAAGTTCGCTATTTCGCAATTCAACATTTGCAATTTTATTTGCTGTATCTTGCAACATTTCTTTATATGTTTTGTTTTCTGCTAATAAACGATTAACTAGATCCGCTGTTTGTTCAGGGGTTAGTTCAGTTTGTTGTTCTGGATTAGCCATACCTTACCTTTCAACTATTTATACATCTGTATATTCATTATTATATACATCAAAGAAGACATTTTCTTGCTTTATGAAGAAGTTTTTTTAGTTTCTTTTTTTCCGTAGATTTCGTTAATAACTTGATCACTTTCGGGTTGATCCCAATTACTTCTTGGTGATCTGTCCGTTATGTTACTTTTTTTCAACAAATCGTATTCTAGGTTGTAAAGGTTTACCATAATACTCTATGGTACTATAAAAATACACTCTCCCGGGCATTCTGCGGCTGACTCTACTACTAAGTCCTCTTGATCTTTGGGTACTCGTGCTAAACCGTCTGCGCCTTGATCGTTGTTATGTATTTCACTAAATATTTTTAAATCGCCAAAGTTACCAACTGTTTCTTGAACATAAGCAAGACCATCGTTCTGCATAACAAAAACATCTGGTGCTATCTCGGCGCAAAGTCCGTCACCTGTGCAAAGATCTTGATCTATCCATACTCTCATTAGTACCTATTCTTATTTATCTGTCTATACCCACCTGTCATTTTACTGCGTAATTTAAAACTTTCGTCCCTTATGGCGTGGTCGTGACTTTCATCCCACTTAGAAACAACAAGATTCTTTTTTTCTCGTTTAAAAGGTATTACATGTAAAAATGGCATACCTCTTTTAAGCAATCTTTCACCCTCGCTATGCCATACACTAGGAAAGTTAACTTGATGGAAAGTATCTGTTTCTACAACACCGGGAAACAAAGTAAAGTCTTTGTTAGGATGTAGTTGCGGCTGTAAGAATAATGTTGACCAACCCGGTGGTGTCCAAAAAAACCAAGGACTAGTAAATTTTACAGCTCTACGGTAATCATTTCTTTCAAAAGGGTATGTGCTAAATTGTTGCTCGTCGTGAAACTCTAAAGTACTACCTACACCATTGTCATCGCTAAAGTTTGTTTCAAAATGGAAAGTTTCGCCTACCCTTTGTATTAACATATCGCACCAAAACGGGATTATGTAACCCTCGGTAAAGTAATCTACAACAGCAGGACATTTCTTTATAGTATGTAAATTTAAATCTTTTATAAGAGAACTCATAATAGGAAATGGTTTGTGGTTGTCTTGTTGCAAATCTAAAGGTAGTTTTTTAAACCACTCAGGTATCATCTGACTAGCAGGTACAGGTGGTGCTATCTCTGGTAAGGCAGGTATGATACTTGCAAATTCTATATTGTTTTCTTTAACCCACTTCATTTTCCTTCTCCTGTAAAAAACCAATGTTCCGGCTCAACAAAGTGAAAAAATGCTGCACCTACACCATTATCTTCTTTGCTTGGGAAAGGTGGTCTCCAATGTTCTTGTTCTTCTCCATAAAAAGCAAGTGCTTGATTTGGTTTTAAAATGTATTCTCTACCCTCTACAATTAAAGGCCAATCCGTATCACTATACAAATGTAAGTCTATTGTGTAAGTACAAGCATTGTTGTCTTTGTGTTTTACCAATTCTGCAAGATCACCCTCATAATGACAAGCTAAGGCGTAGCTAGGAAGTAGGGTAGGGGATTCAAATACATCTCTAGCAACATTTACTGATCTATTAAAGTATGGCATAATCGCACGCCATAAATCGCTACTACATCCATATCTACCAAAAAATTCGTTATACTCAAAATTTTTGTAGTTTCTTTTTACTAGTCCTACAAGACGATTAAAAATATCTTGTGGGAAAAGTTCGTCAATTAATATTTCTTTTCTTTCCATAATTTCTGTTTCTTAGGTATTAGTCTTCTTGGTCTTCTACTTAAAGCTTCTGGATATAATTGGTTAGTATCTCTACGATTAACTGAAGATTGACTAATCAAGTTCCATTGTTTACTAAACTCTTCGTTCCACGGTACATACTCTAGCTTGACGGGTTTTGAAAATAATAAGTTAAACATAATTACATCGTGATTAAGTAGGCACTCTTCACGATCAAGATCAACCCACTCAAAAGCCCAAGACAAACCTCTTGACCAAGAGTGTATAGGCATAAATCCGGGTATTGTGCTAATAGGTAAATTCTTACCAACATTTCTATCACTAGGTAATACATCCATCCAAACTTCAGGATCATCACAAAACAACATAACAGGCATAGATATTTGCATAGTTGGTACATTTGGTCTAGCCCAACCTTCTTTTTCTTCTACAATAAGCTGATTAAAAGGTCCGTGATGTTTTACATTACCGTAAAAATGTGCGTTAAAATCATAACCGCCATATCTATCGACATCGTCAGCTAATTCATTTTTTCTCATCTTTATCTTTACATAGCTATATGGGAAATTGACTTCATATAATCTATTTCTCATAAATTGTGTAGATACACAACCATTCGGTGCTTTTACAAATTTTTTAGGTAATTCATAATTTACTGACGGTAAAGCATTACTTTCTTGATTTTCTAATTGACCCCATTGTAAATTTGGTACAGGTACTGTGTACGCAACTCTAGGTGCGCTTCTGCTAATATCTTTCATAGGCTTTGACCATATATCTGACATCTTAGGTATTGGACATTTACTCATCTATGACCCCCTCTTCTTTCCATCTTTTTTTGTTTTGTTGTGTGAGCCAACGATAAAAACCGTTTTGTCTTGTTCTTTCCGCTGACCTACTTTTTGAATAATAAAGTTTTTCCTTCTCATCCATATCTCTACTTTCGTAATCTTCTAAATCAAATCCACTTCTCTTATAAGGTATAACTTGTATCAATGGTGTACCTTGTCTAAATGTTTTTTCACCAACTCCGTGATATATAAAAGGTATATTCATTTGATGGTATGAGTCTGTTTCTACAAGACTAGGCATAATTTCGATTTCCCAGATACGATGATACCACGGCTGCGTTATCATAACAGACCAACCCGGTGGTGTAATAATGTCCCAAGGGTTTGCAAATTTTAACGCCGTGTTAAAACTTGTAGGTTGAAAAGGCATATTTCCTATTGAGGCAGGATCGTGATATGTAATGGTTTCATTGTAAGCGTGTTTATTGTACCAATTAAATCCTGTTTGTTTGTTGTGACTAATTTTAAGATCAAGCCACAAAGGTATAATGTAACCGGCGGTCATAATATCTTTTACAGTAGGACATTTTTTAAGTGAGTTGTCTTTATATGGTACGGTATTCCAAGAGTCGTCGTCTTCTCTTAACTCTGTCCACTCTCTTTGTAAATGTTTGTACCAAGCGGGTATAAATTCTTTTGCAGGTCGAGGTGGAGCTAGATCAACATATTCAGGATCACCTGTAAGAAATAAGATTTTATCGTCGCCAACTTTATGTTTTTTAACTTCTAAAAATCTACTATATTCTTTTCGTTCCCACCATTTAGCCATTATTCCATCAACACCATTGCTTGTTCTACTATTTTTAAATTATCGTTAGGGTAATCACCTGTATATTGATTATTAAAAGATATGTCATTTGTTTCCTTATCCCAATGAATTATTTTATATGTAGAAAAAGGTTGTGCTTTTAGATCTACAATTTTGTCGTCTATATTATCCATTAGGTCGGGTGTCCAATTTATAATTACTTTCATATCAGGGTTGTCTGTAAGAGTATCTACACAACCATCAAGTATGTCTAGTTCGCTACCATTTGTTGTAATTACTAATAGATCAAGGTCTGTTAAATCTAAACTATCTACAGTTATTACATCAACAGCTTGTTGACCTTCGCCAAAATCGACATCTAATTTTGCACCAGATTTATTATTATCAAAGTAGTACATAGTACCGCTATAACTTGTACTTGCACAAGCTTTGTTTATATTTGTTGCACTAGCACAGTTTGTTTCTAAATCTGTAAATCTTGATGTGATCGGCTCAATGTTAATTACTTCTTTACCATTTGCAGTAAGTATTTTACTTGCAACGCCTACACCTGCACCAACAAATAATGCTTTGTCAATGTTTGCAATGTTTTCATTTATATAAAACTCTAAAGACGGATTAAGTGTAAGTCTGTTACTAATTAAATTTTGTTCCGCTCTATCGCCTGCATTGTATTCTACTGATTCCCCCACACTCAAATCTATTTCTACCATTTAGCACCAATCTTTCTTAATTTCTGTATAGTGACGACCAGATGGAAAAACCGGCTCTCCACCACTAAATTCACCTAAAGCGAAGTGGTAGTTTTCTGGTCGTGCATAATTGAAGTATAGCGCAACTGTCACGCCACCCGGATTTTCTAATCGACCGTGATCTGTTTGTTGTCCGTGATAAGCTAAAGCCTCTTCGTCGGCTAGGACTATATCAGATCCGTTGACATTCATGTTCCAACCACTTTCGCTGTAATAGTTGTAAAGAATTGTAAACTCTATTGGATCTGCATCTTTGTGAATAGGATAGTTTGCCTCAGATTCATACCAATTCAAAGTAGCAAAGGTAGGAAGTAAATTTGAAACATCAAAGACTTCTCTAGCCTTATCAATACTAAAAGTATGGTACATATCTAGTTCTGGACAAGTTTTTTTCATCATACCTGATTCGTGGCGTTCCCAAGTTTGATCGTCGTAGTAAGGCGATTCATTGTCTAACCAATGTCGCATTTCTTCTACTTGATTTCCCTTAAATAAATCAGTAATAATGATTGCATCCATTTTCATCCTCTTGGTAAATAAAAATCTGGTAATCCATCAGTATCAATTTGATGACCTAACCATGTGACTATTGCGTACTTAGTACCACTAATTATAGGCATAGCTCTATGTGAATAAGCGTAATTACTTGGAAACAAAACTAAAGCAGGTTTATCAGGTTTAATATTTTCGTCAAAATGTATAAAATATGTTCCGCCACCTTCATATTCACTAGGATTTAAAAGTATTAGCGCACTTAAGTATCTTGGCATGTGGGGTGCGTAATCACAATGAGCTTTATATTCTTGACCACCTTGATAGCGCAACAAAGTGTAGCCTTCGTCAAACATAATTGGAAACTCATACTTTTGTGTATATTCGTTTACATATTGACTTAGTTTTTCTGTTAGTAAGTCTTGTAGATTAGCAATATCTCTAAAATATTTGTCATTACCATTTTTGACTGACTCCCTGTATAGTCTTGCTTCTTTTGGTAAAAAATAATTTTCGGTAATTCCAAATGTTTTATTTGACCTAACATCACCGCCTTTATGTCCTTTACCAACAGACGCATCTTTAAATCCTAATTCAAATGTTTCGTCTTTATCTATATCTTCACATATTTTAATAATTGTTTTAGCTTGATCTTCTGTAATAAAATCATCATAGATTTCAACACAACCCATAGTTTTTTTCACGAAAACTCCCTCATCTTTATTTGATCCATAGGATTACCATTATTATAGCTATCCATATCAAAATTACTACTAAGTGAAACTAAAAATGCAGACTTACGACCATTAAGTAAGGGTGTTGTTGCGTGAGAATATACATAAGAACTAGGCATAATTACAACCGATCCGGCAGGTGGTTTATATGGATCTGCCTCCGGAAAGTATCTAAACTTTAAAGAGCCACCCATAAAGTTATCATTTAGGTATGTCAAAATAGTTATTCGACGCATATAGGGTGCAATATAGTATTTATTAGTTTTTGGATTTCTTACAGAGTGATTGTCACTATGGTATGTCATGTGTTTTGGTGGACTGTAAGTTATATATTGGTATTTTTCTAACCAATTTACTTCTTTTTCAACATCCGGGAACAAATCAAAATATTGTGCCGCTTTATTTAAAGCGTTTGCTTGTACTTGTTTTAAAAATTTATAATGTATTTGTTTTGTAAATTGAGCTTCAGGATCAAATCTTATAGGTCCGTTATCATTATATAAGGATTTTGCTGCTTCGTCTGTTTTGGTAGATTGTAAAGTTTGTTTGGCTTTCCAATCGTCGACATCTTTGTCCATTGATTCTATTATACCGTCTGGCACTTCCAAACAATTTTCCCAAGCAACTACTCCCCTAACAACTTCTTTAGGCTTACCTTTGCTCCATAAATTATTCTTCTTCATTTACTTTTTCAAATATAGCAATTTCTTTTTTATCAACTTCTTTTTTATCTTTTAGAAAAACAATGTCATACCAACCGGGTCTTAAAGAAATATGATCGGTATAAAAATATTTTTTATGATTGTCATATTGTAGTAAATGAGTGTCTATTTTATTTTGTTGCTCACTAGGATTGTCTAAATTTTTTGACCAGATCTCCATTGAGTACTGAGGCATATTATCTTTATCAATAAACTCGTCAACATATATGTATTGCACAAATTCTGTTGATGGTGCATTGATAGGCACATGAGCGCCTCTAAATTCAGGTATTTCTACTATTTGTGCAACGGTGGTATCTTTAATGTAGTCTTCTATATTTGCTGATAAACCTGTATGCACTTCAGCAACTACTTGATCCCATTCTTGTTTATAATCGTCAATAGATTGACCTTCGGGTATGTAGTATATTAATCTCACAATCCTCCCTTCTTATATTAGGCTGTGAGTGTTGCTTGAATATCTAGTTGTGCCTTTAAGTAATCGACTGTTGCGCTAAAGCTAATATCTTTTGTAGCTTTATAAGCGTCAACATCGGCCAAGAACGCAGTTTCATCAAATGCGTTTATATCTTCACCTAATTTGTAAAGACAGTTTGCAACTGCTTTCTCACAGACTTGTAGGGCATCAGCTTTTTCCGTTGCTAAAGCATCGGTGCTAATTGATAGATCCATATCTTCTCCTATATTGTAAGTATTTCCTAGACAGTATAGCATTGAATATTCACGAATATCTTTTATTCCTGTACCGTCTGCTTGAGGAAATACATAATTATCGGGTATTTCAACAAAGTGTGCATTACCTTTGCTATAAAATATTTTTATGTATTTGTATGAGCCTTGATCAGTACCGTCGTCTCCATCGTCAAATGATATCGTATCAAGCTCTTTGTCAAAATTATTGTTGGTTGTGCAGGTCATATCAGTAGCTAATATATTTGTGTAGGTACTATCCGCATATACATAGGGACTGTCACTTTTTATATAAAAATTTGTACTTGGATTTATGTTGACCTCAATATCCCAAACATAACCTACTTCATATTTATATTCGTTTAACAAGTCGTCTGTTAGTTTAAGTGGGGTGTCAAACTCATTGTTATAATCTGTAACAAAATCTTTTCTTCTTATATATATTGAAAACTTTTTAGAATTTTCTAATTCTACATCTGCATACCCAAGTGTTCCGTCAACTACAAAGTTGATTTTTTTTCTAGGTCCATAAGGATATATGTTGTCTATTGTGTCATTTGGAAATAGTGCTACAGCATCTTCCTGATTCATAGTTCCCGGAAAATAAAATAAATCCCAATTACTATAATCTTGATCTTCTCGTTTGTAATAAACTCTAACTGTCGCCATATATTTGCCTTCTGTTTTTTTCTAAAACTTCTGTGTATTCTTCGTCACTTACTTCATGCAAACCAATACATAATCCGCTAGGACTTTTCCCACAAGTACATTTTTTAGACATGATTAGACCTTAAATGTTTTTACATTACCGTTATTGTGTCCTGTGACATCTGTGGCTAGTCCTGTAAGTGGTATGTCTTGACTAACTATAAAGATTGCACCACCACCGGTAGTAGATTCCCCTGTAGCATAAACAGTTCCATATCCACTAATATTTCTTGCACACAAAACTACTATTCCACCACCTGCGTTAGTTGTATCTCCTGATCCACCAACCGCAGCCTCGGGAGTTGTTTGTCCACCGTGAACGATAACTCCACTTATAGCTAAATCGGGATGATTAAAATATGCTAGTCCCTCTGTAGGAGCTGTTGCTGTTGTACCGTTTCCTGCACCACCAATACTATTGGTAGCATTACCTGTTGTACCACCTTTTAATGTGCCGTCTGTACTTGCTGCACCTTTTCTACCTAAAGAACAAGTTGCTTGTTCGCTCGGAGTACTAGATAGCATTAAAGAGTTTCTAACAAATACTCTATAACCTGCTGTGTTTAAGTGTATGTCGTCATTTATTGTTAGATTGTTATAGTGCATATCTCTAGTCAATGTTGTGTTAGTTGATATAGTGACATTGCCGTCATTACCCGACCCATAAATACTGTCTGGTATTACATCAAATGCTTCATAGTCTGTTGGTGTTATTCCTATTTCTTTTATACCCATTTTAAGCTCCCGGATCTGTGTCGCTAACAGCAATATTGTAAACAGTTAGTACAGTTCCTGCACCTGCTGTTCCCGTACCACTTGTACCCGCAGCTGCTGCTAATGTTAAACCGCTAGGTAAGGGTTTTGTTCCTGAAATTAAAATTACTGTACCTCCACCTGCGTTGTAACCGTCTGATGCAGTTCCACCTGCGCCACCTGCACCGCCGGGGTGATAAACTGTTGGGTTAGTGTTTGAAGGGTTTGTTCCATAATTAGTATTATTAGATCCATAGTTAGACCCGTAGTTTGTATTGTTAGACCCATAGTTTGTATTATTTGATCCATAGTTTGTTGAAGGGTTATTACTACCATAGTTTGTATACGGATGTGAGTGATTGTAATGATAGTGGTAAGATCCTGACGAATAGTTATTTATTGTCGGACCACCGTGCCAATGATAGTGTGTGTGTGGGTTTGATCCACTATAAGAATACGGATTACCGGGTGAAGTGTAGGAATAGTTATTTCCTGCATAAGAATAGTTGTTTCCGGGATAGCTATATCCATAAGAATAGTTGTTACCCGGGTGTGTATTTGTATTACCCGGAACTGTGTTTCCCGGTGTGCTAGCGTCCGGTGCGGGAGCACCTGCTGTTCCGCCTGATCCACCAGAAGCGTCGTCACCGTCAGCTCTTAATGTACCGTCCCCTACTATTGTTTTAGCAATAACTAGAACGACACCACCACCTACTGCACCTGTGCCTGCTGTTGCTGCGTTACCTGTTGCACCTTTACCTCCGTCTGCTCCGACGGTTTGATAATCAGACCAATTAGAGTCCCCACCATCTGCGCCTGCTGCACCGGTTGCTGTAATTGATCCGTCTGCCCCACCAGATCCACCTCCTATAAATTTATAAGAGCCGGACGCAGGATCAAACTTAGATCCCTGTATGGCTACGGTTAAATTAAAAAATTCATTTTCACCACTAAAAAACTTATTACTATCGTGAGCTGACTGATCTTGTTCTCCTGACTTACCACCAAGAGTATCTGTTGAGGCTGTACCTTTAGCAAAGCCACCCTTAAGAGTTCCTATTGTAGTTTTATTAGTAAATCTACCAATTCTTGAAGTGCTATCTGCAAATGTAAGTGTTCCTTTGACAAAGATACGATAGCCGTTGCTATCTAATGTACAATTAGCATTTATTGTTAAATTGTTGTAGTACATATCTCTTGATAGTGTGGTATCGCCGGTTATTGTGACATTACCGTCTTGTCCAAAACCATATACCTCTTCACCACCAAGTCTGTCTAAAAAGACCGGCTCAGGTATTTCAATGGAGGGCATTAGCTTACCTCGACACCAGAAATGTGTACATTAATTGAACTAGCTGCACTAGCTAAACCTCTAATAGAAGCACTTGCTGCTACGACCATAGCTAAGTCAATAACTTGTGTCGTATTAGCTTGCACAGTTATATCACCAAAAATGATATGACTATCAGCCGTTGACCCGCCGTTAGGTACAACTTTTATCTGTGCTGTTCTATCAGTAGCTGTGTAGTTTGCAAGTATGAGTTGCTTGATAATGATCTTATTGCTGTTTGTAAAAATTTCAGCTTCCGATGTACCAAGCGTTTCACTAGCATTTAGTTCTGCTGCTGTATATATTGCCATTTATTCTCCTATAATCCTAACCACTGTAAAGCTTCAGTAGTATGTAATTGTTGTGCTTTTACTTTAACCATAGCACTTGCAGAGTTGTCATAAATCATAACTAAATCGTTATCTTCATCCACATCAATACTTGTACCGTCGGCAAGTCTTGTAGCATCTACAACAAGTGTGACCGCCCCACTATCAGCGCCACCGTCTAAGCCAGAAGTCGTTGCGGTTGTAACACCTGTAACATCTCCTGCCTCTATTGACTGCCAACTTGAGCCATTGTACACTTGAAGTCTTGAATCCGTGCTGTTATATATAACTTCACCGGTTGTAGCCGTAGTTATTGCATTTCTTTGCGTTGTAGTAAAACTAGGTATTAATGGTCCGCCATCGGTTGATCCTGCGACAAACTCACTAAAACCGGTCGTATCACCACTAGTTGTGACTACTCTAACCAAATGTTTTCTATTTGCCATTATTTCCCTTAATTAAGATTCTTTCATAGTTTAGCATTATATACCTTTCTTATGGTGTTTTATCAATTCCATACTCTACCTAGAAACCAACAGGTATGGTTGC
>Ga0181379_1000906_pt1 | contig 14087 bp, 11 predicted proteins | sample 2SPOviralmetaG_FD_130115 | JGI IMG/M metagenome (GOLD analysis project Ga0181379, IMG submission 130115) | Marine viral communities from the oligotrophic San Pedro Time Series (SPOT) site, San Pedro Channel, CA, USA - 2 SPOT_SRF_2009-07-10 | ecosystem: Environmental > Aquatic > Marine > Strait... | reverse complement strand
CGGTAAGCCTGGGGTTCCTTTGTTCAAGAACCTTGTAGCTGGACATAAAAGAGATACCTTTTTTCCTGCTCGTTTAACGCCTGATGGCGACAACACCAGGCCTGCTTCTTTGATTGCATTCCATGGCGACAAAAGAGAAGGCTTTAGTCAGGCATACTCACCAACATCATCTACAAGCCTTGGGGTATTTGACGCCATACCTATTAACGTCAATGTGTTGAGTAGAGACGAAGATGGTGAAGAGGAAGAATCAAACATTTTGATAAAACTCAGCAGTTTTGGGCAGGATGGAACGTGGAAGGATAATAACAATAATGGGCTTTTCGCAGAAGGAGAGCAGATTGAGTTGGTGTTCACTAAGGCAAAAGGCAAAGGAGCAATTCAACAAGATGAAGCGCCAGGCAATACAGCGATTGATATGCGTCGACAGATGTTAGAGTCCTTAGACTTCAGCAGTACTTATCTTTTAGGATCTACAAAGTTTAGATTCCAAGCTTACCTTGGTAATGGAAATAGGAATCTTGAAGAAGGAGATGTAAAAGTAGTCTTTCAATGCATTGAGCCAGGGCATATACCAGGCTCAGCTTATGATAGAACAGAGCCAAAAGAAGATGATAAAGAGCTGAAGAGGGAAATCGAAGATGCAATCCATATTCTTTCCAACACTCCAAAGTTCAAAGAGGTAGACAGTGGCACAACCGACCCTGCAACTGGCGATGTAATCTTTAAAACTGAACAATTAATTCCAGATGTAAACAATCATGCATTGAGCGAAGAAGGTAATTTTACAGATCCCTTCGTGGTAACTAGTACATTTAGCCCTATACTGAACATTAAATATAATAATACAGATACAATAACTTTAACTCCAAAGCTTAATCTAGTGGATGATAGTGGCAACGTAATACCTGACAGCACTTATCCGCTGCCTCGAAAAGTATTAACTTTTGATCGTGCTGGCTCTATTGAATACACTAAAGAGCAAAAGAGCGATTTGGTTGACGAGACAATTATCGATGTTAGTGCGGTCAAGAAAGAGCTTCGTCAAGCTAAAAAAAGCCTAAAATCTTTAATTGATGATATTAAAAATGGAGTGTTCGACGAAGACATCCCTTGGGGTAATAATGGTTTTAATGTTGGTTATTATGGAAGAGATCCAAACGAGAACTCTCAATCGGGGCAAAACAAGCTTTTTAATAAAATCGATGGACGTACCGTAAAAGCTCTCGAAAGGGACTTTAGGAATGTCAGGTTTGATTCGTATGATAAACAAATTATGGGCAAAAATATACCTTACAAAGGGAGCAATAATGATATAATTTTATTTACTTTTATTTATGTTGATCGGCATAGAGATTGGCATTTCTTTAGCTTCAATGGAATTGTCAACGAGAACAAAGAAAAGCCGTTCTTAAAAGACGATAAGCTAACGAACAAAAGAGAAAAAGTCAAAGACAAGAAGAAAGATCGAAAAGAAATTCAAGATAAGATTGCGGGAATTCAACCAGTAAAGACAAAGATTAAAGAAAAAATAAACGTTGACGGAACTAACTATGACTTGATCGCAAGCAATTCTGACACTCGTACTCAAGGGTTGCTAAATAAAGATTCCAGTCTGACTCTTGGCCTTTTTGACAGTCTTGAAGATGCAGAAGAAGAGCTAGAGGCAAGGAGAAATAAAGTGGACAAAAGACTAAAAAGAAACTTTGATGAGATGCACAAGCAAGCAATTACAGTAATCAAAGACGACATAGACTACCTTGAGTCAATTATTGAGCAGCTGCCTAGTAAAGATCAAGAAGATTCCGAAAGCAAGACTAAGGTAAAACAAAAGATGAAAGCATTGATCAAAGAGAAAGAAGCTGATCTTGAAGAGTTTAAAGAAATTATTGCAGACTGGGACGAATACAAAAAGAGTTTTGATAATACGTTCTTCTCGAAATGCTTAGTAAAAGCCGAGAAAGCATCCTACGAGACATTAAGTGAAATTGACACAATAAACTTCTCACTCAAAGTCAAGCTTTTCAGGAGAATTTCAGGCCGGCAGAAGAAGTATGGAGAAGAAAAAGTCAAGAAATTTAGCTCTTCTGACAACGGAGTTAAAAGCCGCATGGCTTTTTTCCGTATGTTTTACAAGAAGCAAGGTGGTGACAGAGATGTAGTCGGAATTGTTTTTGCGGTAAGGCGAGGCAGTGAATCTGATTTTTACACCCAAATTCGGTTCAAAGGATCCAATGGAACTGCCCAACAACCACCTAGCAAGTGGTCGTTTGAATTTGAGCCAGTATTTGACGTAAGTGCAGAGCGTGAGATTCGTCCTTTTACTCACTATGCCTTTCTTGAGGACACTGCAGAAGAGCCTCAAATATTTGATGTCACTAGTCAGATCAAAGTCTCTTGGTCAGGCAGGACAGTTGCAGCGAGAGAGGCGATTGGGTATTTCCCAGACGAAGATGAAAGAGGACCAATCGACACCAACGAGTGGGATATGTTCTCTGTTAACTCAGACACAAACATTCAATTCAGTCATGAGTCCGGCCCAGAGATAGCTCTTACGGCTGTAACAGAACAACAGTTTGCTAGAAATGATTCAATTTTTGACAAGTATGGCGATTTAACAATGATGGCTATAGGCGTTTATGCAAATCGTGGGTTGCAAGATCTTAGAAGCGTAAGCGCTTTAGTCAAAAAAGGGAAAGATTGCAAGGTGATAAACGTAGATTCCAAAACTTTGTCGAGTAGTGTTGATTCTACAAGTTATGCACCTGACATATTTGCCGACACTTTGCTCGACAAGGTCAACGGAGTAGGTAATTTTATTGAAGCCGCAAACATTGATCTTGATAGCCTCGCGCTAGCAAAGAGCTTTTGCATTAACAATAATCTGCCTAAGGCAGACGGTTCGGCAGGGGATGTGCAGATGTTTATGGACGGAATTATTGCTGACGCAGGTTCATGGCGTGAGTTTTGGATCAATGCAGCACCTTTTAGCTTGCTTGAATTAGCTCGAAAAAACGGCAAAGATACGTTAGTTCCGGCACTTCCAGTAAATGGAAGCGGCAAGGCTAATTTTGATAACGGAACACCTGTAGAAGTTAACATTTCCGCCTTGTTCACTGCTGGCAATATATTAGAAGGCTCTTACAAAGAAGAGTTTTTGAATTATGGGACGACCACTGAAGACTTGATTGCCTCTGTGGTTTACAGAGAATTTAACGAGAAAGAAATGTTTAATAGAAATAGAACAGTAGACGTTCGTCTTAAGAGTGTTAAAGATACTGCCGTTAGAGAAACTTTTGATTTAAGTCAGTTCGTGACTCAAAGAGAGCAAGCAATTATGTTCGCAAAGCTGCTATGTAATCAGCGCCATCATGTGAAGAAAGGCATTGAGTTCAGAACGCTGCCCTCTGAGGCAGGGCTAGAGCCTGGAGCATTTATTTATGTAGATGTTGGGCTCAAGACGTGGGATAAGTATTCTTCTGGGATAATGATGGAAGATGGTGAATTAAATTCACCGTTGAAGGACAATCAAGATGTTGGAACCAATAATTTCGATTTTCTTCTCTACGAGCCAATAACCGGCGAGGTAGAAAGCAAAGCATCTGTTTCTGTCACTACAACAAACGAAGGTTTGAGTACCGCCTCTAGTTTGTCTACCTACAAAGGCTGGATGTTTGTAATGGGTGTTGAAAAGCCAAACAAACGTGTTTTCAGAGTGACCGAGCTTGCAATTGAGGGGGACGGTGAACTGAGTGTTAAAGCAGTTGAATACCCTTGCTTTGAGTCAGGCGGCAAAATTCGCGCAGAAATTGCCGACTTCAGTAGCAGCAAGTTTGAGGTGAGCTAAGATAACAGCAATGTTCAGGCCAAGCCAATGGGATTTTTCACTGGCCGCACTGGCTCACTTGTCTTCAACGGTAAGCCTGTAGCAAAAATTCGCGACTGGTCTCTTGAGACAACAGTAGAGCTAATCAGCACTAACACTATTGATAGTGGCGTCAATACATTTGTACCAGGCTCTAAGGGTGCAACAGGTAGTGCGACATTGTTGTACTACAAGTTGGAATCTGGAGAAAGCTCGTCATTCACTGAATTCACAGCTTTGCTTGCAAAGATAATGAAAACTAGCGCAATTACAGCAAGTGATAGAGTATTTCTTGAATTAAATGTAGGCGGAGACAACAGCGACGATATTAAATTTAACGCTTACATTACTTCTGCTAGTCTGTCCGTTAGCACTGGCGAATTGAGTGTGGTGCCTATTAATTTTACAGTTGATGGTGAATTCACTGAAGTAATTAGCTAATGGCTTTCTACCTCGGCAAACACGGTAACGTCCGGCTGCGCCGAGGCACTGATGTTTCCATTGGAAGCATTGAAGCCTCAATCTCACCTGATGATGTCAATACAAACTTAGAACGCTTGGGCGTTGACAACGCTACTGACAACTTATTCACTGGCGATCGTATCGACATAACGACAATTGATAGTCGTGGTCTGGCTTTTATTCCGGCGTCAAATTGGAGCAGTGGCGTCATTGAAGATACTTTCAGTGCATTTATAAACGTCAATGAGGCAGGGGGTTTACGGTTTTTTTCTGCTTTCGAGGATTCAATTAATAACACTAGAGCCAATGAAATCGACTTGCAAGCGTTCACGGGAGAGCCAATTACAACAAATTTAGCAGTCAGAGATACTCGCTTTAATATCGTTGGTAATATTTCAAGTTATGAATTTAATACTTCACGAGATTCCGTTGATCTTACGACTTTGGCTGACAAATACAAACAGCAACATAGCGCGGGTCTTATTAGTGGAAGTGGTCGAATCGAATGCGCTTTTGATTACACAACAGGTAGCACTATTGAGGCACCAATGATTATGCTGCAAATCATTCAGCGCCTTGATCTTGGATGTGCATTTGATATTGCTTTGTACCTTACGGACAAAGAGGTTGTCGCCACTCAACCGAATATTTTTTATCAAACCACGGCTGTCACTACTTCTACTGGGATTACGGTAGAGGCAGGTGGACTGGTCTCATGCACTATTGATTTTGTCACCACAAAAGAAATCAAGCTAGTTATTGGCAAGCCTTCCGAGTACATCCTGAAGGAGGATGACGACCGGATCAAGGTTGAGCAGAGCTTGGACTTCCTTCTTCAGGAAGTAACGGACTAAACTGGGAACAAATGTTCCTGTCAACGGAGTAAGACCTTGGCTGACCAAAGGATTACGCAACTCACAGAGTTGTCCAAGGCTGGCGTTGCAGCCGTTGACGTTCTGGCAATCGCTGATATCAGCGGTTCTGAGACCAAAAAGGTTACCGTCAAAAACCTGTTAGAAGGTGCTTTAGACCTAATAGATGCAGACTCTATTTCTCTTAACAAACTTAATCAAGCCAGTGCTGCCAAGCTTGGCAGTAGTGCCGTCGCAGACGATGCAATAACTTATGCAAAGATTCAAAACGTCACGGCAACAGATCGATTGCTGGGTCGAAGCACGGCAAATGCAGGCCCTATTGAAGAAATCATTTGCACAGCAGCAGGTCGAGCGTTGCTTGATGATGCTGATACGGCTGCTCAACGTACAACGCTTGGTATTGACACCAATGACAGTGTCACTTTTGGAACGGTAACTGCTAACTTAAGTTCAGGCAGCGCCACAATTACTGGCGGCACAATTACTGGGATAACTGATATTACCGTCGCAGACGGGGGTACGGGGTCATCTACCGCTGCAGGTGCAAGAACCAATCTTGGGTTGGCCATTGGCACTGATGTCCAGGCTTACGATGCTGGCCTGCAAAGCATTTCAGGTCTTACGACTGCAGCGAATCAAGGTATTTTCCTTACAGGATCTGACACTTATTCAGTTTATACATTTACTGCAGCGGGTAGAGCACTGCTGGATGACGCAGACGCTGCCGCACAAAGAACAACGCTCGGTTTAGGAACACTTGCAACACAAAGTGGAACATTTGCTGGTACGCATTCAGGAACTTCTAGCGGCACTAATACAGGTGATCAAACAATCACCCTTACTGGAGCTGTAACAGGGACAGGTACTGGATCGTTTGCGACTTCGATTGCATTAGGAGCTGTTGGCACTTCGCAGCTTGCGAGCGATTCTGTCACTTATGACAAAATTCAAGATACAACTTCTACAGATGTAATCCTTGGTCGCAGCACGTCTGGAGGTGGAACAGTTGAACAAATTGCATGTACTGCTGCAGGTCGTGCTCTTCTAGATGACGCCAATGCAACGGCGCAACGCACAACTTTAGGCCTAGGTGACCTAGCTATTGCTGATGGCACTTGGACCAATGGATCTTCTTTTTCTGGAACAAGTTCAGGCACTAATACGGGCGATCAAACTATTACATTGACTGGGGCTGTTACAGGCACAGGCACTGGATCTTTTGCAACAACATTGGCCGCTGATATTGTGGCTGCCTCAAATATTCAGTCAAGCGCGGTAACTACAGCAAAGATCAACAATTCAGCTGTCAACCAAGATAAGTTGGGAGACCAATCTACTTGTGTCGTAAGTGCAGCTTCTCCTTCTGGAACTGGCGCTTATGTTGGACAAGGTTGGTACAACACGGGCACAAGTATTGCATATCGTTGGACTGGCTCAGCCTGGGTACAAGAAGCTGGAATTCAGTCAGTCACAGTAACTGAATCTACTCCTTTATCAATCGCGGTTAATAATCCCGATGATTTTACAGCAAATATTACATTAACGCTTGATACACAAGCTGCAAACAGTGTATTTGTTGGCCCTGCTTCTGGCTCTGATGCTGCACCAACGTTTAGGGCACTTGTACCTGCTGATTTACCTGACGCAACGGCAACAGCAAAAGGCATTGTTCAACCAGGGGCTGGACTTAGTGTTACCAGTGGAGCGATTGCAATCACGAATAGTGTTACTGCTGCAACTAAAAGTGGCATTACATTCGACGCACAAGGCAGCATAACTGCTGCTGTTGATCTTGTCGCTACAGACATCCCTAGCCTTGATGCCTCGAAGATAACCACTGGCTCATTTAGCTCTGGGTTTATCGCCGCAGGAGCTATAACCGCTGGCAAACTTGCAAACAAATCAACAGCGTCTATTGGCGAAACTCTGCCAATTGCTGCCTTTACTGGACAGCTACATTTCAATCCACTTGATAAAAACTTCTTCCTGTGGGACGGAAACGTTTGGCAGTCAATTGGTATTTCAGCAGGTGCGATTATTCTCGCTGGTACTTATGATGCAAGCACTAATTTAATCGCATCGGTCACTGGAGAAGGCTCTGCCATTGGTTTGACTGTAGGGAATGCATTGCCTTCTCCAAGCAATAATAACAGCAATTATTACTTAGTCGTTTCAGAGCCAGGGACTGGAACTTCACCAGCTCCGACTGTTGCTCTTGCTCCACCTGATTTACTGCTATCTACGGGTACTGCATGGCTTGAGATCGACGTTAGCAGTACATACACAGCACAAACTGCTAATAATGTTGCTTTTAGCCCTGCTGCAAACCTTGGCTCAACTAACGTTCAATCTGCCTTGGAAGAAGTTAGCAACGAGTGCCGTGATGTAGACAACATGACAGGCGGCACACTAGATGTTGCCAGAGGCGGTACACATATTGCTTCTTATGCAAAGGGTGATTTAATTGCCGCTAGCGCAGCAACTACGTTAAACAAACTAACGGTTGGCGCTAATGGTTACATCCTTAGCGCAAATAGCAGCACAGCAACCGGCCTTGAGTGGATTACTAATCAAGTTGGAACGGTTACTGGCGTCACTGTTACTGCGCCATTAGGCGTTACTAATGGCACTACAACTCCAGCGCTAACAGTCAGCACTGGCACTACAAGTGCAGTTGGCGTATTACAGCTTACGGATGGAGTTGCTTCTTCTAGTACAACGACTGCTGCAACACCAAATGGCGTAAAAACTGCTTATGACCTTGCCGCATTGGCAATGCCAAAAGCAGGCGGCATCTTTAGCGGTCAAGTATTGATTGGCAATACTGGGTCGTTAGTGTTTGAAGGGCCAACGGATGACGCATTTGAAACCACCCTTTCTCCAGCCGATCCGACTGCTGATAGAACGATCACACTGCCCAATAACAGCGGAACAGTTGCCTTGACTAGCCAACTAGATGACGGGACATTCTGAGTCTCGTAAGATAGGAGAGTTATTTCCGGCCTAGCAATAGGCGTTAAGGATGGCTCTCCAGCACCTTCGTAGCGGCACTGCAAACAAGAGACCTATCCCGACTGTGATGTCGGCAGGGCAGCTGGCGATTAATACTAACGAAGGTTCGCCTGGTTTATTTTTTAAAGACAGTAACGGCGATCTAGTAAAGGTTGGTCCTGTTCATGTCGGAACAAGCGCTCCAAACTCTTCACCAGACAGCCTTGCTGCTACAGCACTTGTAACGGGAACTGTTTATCAGATTCTTACTGTAGGCAATTCTGATTTTACGTTGGTTGGAGCGTCGGCTAATACTGTCGGCACTGTTTTTACTGCAACAGGAACTACTACAGGAACTGGAACGGTATCTGGTCAGCAAGGCAATGAGAAAGGAGAACAATGGCTTGATACAACTGGTAGTGCTTTTGATCTAAAAATTTATGACGGCACTGCATGGCGCAGTCAAGCTGGTGAGTTTGTGAATGTTACTGGCGACACCATGACTGGTGCGTTTGGTGTTGTTGCAGGAACTACATCTGCACCTGGTGCATTTTTTAGCGGTGATACTGACACTGGTATTTATTCGCCAGGGTCTAATAAGTTTGGGATTGCAACTGCTGGAACGTCACGCATTGTTGTCGACAGCTCGGGCAATGTGTTGCTTGGAACTACGACTAACTACGCCGATGGTGGTGCTGATAATCTGGTTGTTGGCAGTACAAGTGTAGGAGAGCAAGGAATAACGATTGGCGCATCAACTTCTAGCCAAATTAGATTTGCTGACGCTGCTGCAAATACTGCTGGATATATTCTTTACAACCATTCAGATAATGCGCTTGCTTTTGGTGTTTCCAGCGAGCGGATGCGAATCGACAGCTCGGGCAATGTTGGGATTGGAACAGCGTCAGCTGGTGCTGGGCTGCATGTTAACAGTCCTGTTAATGCGAGTATTACTCAAATTTTATCTACAGGAAACGCACAAGTTGGTCTTGTTTTAAGAAACAGCACTTCTACAGGTAACAACATTCAGCTCAATGCAATAGGCAATGACTTTAGAATTCTTACTAGTGCAACCGAGCGCATGCGTATCGACAGCTCGGGCAACGTCGGCATTGGCACGAGTAATCCGCAGGCGAGGTTAACAGTTGTTGACTCAAGTTCTACTGGAATACGCTCTCAGTCACTTAATACTCAGAGTACTGATACAAACAAAGCATTACACGTTTCAAACGCTAATACGACAGACACTTTTAATGTCAGTTACAAAGGTCAGGGATACTTTGCCGGCAAAGTTGGGATTGGAACGTCGAGCCCTGACAGCTATAGCACTTTCGGCAACAAATTAGTTGTATATGGAACTGGAACAAACGGTCCAGGAATCACTATTGCTACTAGCTCTAGCGACACCGGCTCTCTTTATTTTGCTGATGGTACTAGTGGCAATGAAGCTTTTAGAGGTTCAGTTGCATACTCTCATAGCGACGATGCGTTGTTATTTTCAACGGCGGCATCAGAGCGTCTACGAATCGACAGCTCGGGCAGGGTTGGGATTGGAATAACTAATCCTGACTCTTATTACCAGCATGGCCGTGATTTAGTTGTTGGTGCTACAGGAGTAAACAGCGGCATCACTATTAGATCAGGCAGTGCAAATCAAGGTATTGTTGCTTTTGCAAAAGGTACTTCTGGAGGCTCTGAACAGTATGCAGGTTATGTACTTTACAACCATGACAGTGGCAGTGCTGAGCATATGCAATTTGCTGTAGGTGCAACTGAGCGTCTACGAATCGACAGCTCGGGAAATGTCGGGATTGGTACGTCTTCATTTCCTGCTAATGGAACTAATCTAAAAACTACTGATAGTACTATTGCCAGGCATATTCTTGAAAAATCCGGATCTAATGCTCGTACTTTTGAAATTGGAAATGGTGGTACATATTTAAATATCTATGATGCTACGGCAGACAGCGAGCGGATGCGAATCCTGTCCGATGGTCGTGTTGCTATTGGAACTGACACTCCACCTACTACAGCAGATTTTACAGTTAGAGCCCCTAATCCTGAGCTTAGTTTGTATGCAAGTGCAAACTACTCAAGTTATCTAATGATGGGTGATACTGACGACTATGACAACGGCTACATTGAATACGATAATCATGATCCTAACAAGTTCATGAGGTTTATCACCAATGCTGGTGAGCGGATGCGTGTCAATAACATAGGGACCGTAATGATCCCTAATACCGGCGGATTTCCCTCAATTGCTGGGCATACTTTTTATGCTTCTGGGCAGGCAATGCACGCTACTAATACTGACACACTGTGTTTGCTTCTAAATCGTCAACATAGTGATGGAACCTTAGTCGACTTTAGGCAAGCGTCTTCATCAGAAGGCTCAATTAGTGTCAATGGCTCCACTGTTTCATACAATGGAGGACACCTAAGTCGTTGGTCACAACTTGCGGGCGGTGCAAAACGCATCGAAATTCTTCGCGGTTCTGTCTTGAGTAACTTAGATGAAATGTGCGAATGGGCTTATGAAGCTCAAGATGCGGTTTTATGGACTGAAGAAGATAATCCTCCTGAAGGCATCAATGTTGGCGATATAAGAATACCCGCCCGCGCTGCCGGGATTGAAGAAAATGAACAGCTTAACCGCATGGAAGTAAGTGATACTGAAGGAGACAAGAATGTGGCTGGCGTATTTCAATGCTGGGACGATGACGATGACGTCTACACTGATGACTTTTATTGTGCAGTAACAGGTGATTTTATTATTCGTATTGCACAAGGAACAACAGTTGCTCGCGGAGATCTATTGATGTCTGCTGGCGATGGAACAGCCAAGCCTCAAGATGATGACATCGTTCGTTCCAAGACGATTGCCAAAGTTACCTCTACAAACGTCAGCGAAACATATGCAGACGGCAGCTACTGCGTCCCTTGCGTATTGATGGCTTGTTGATCGGCAACCGCCCCGTGGCAACGCGGGGCTTTCCATTTACACTAATCTTGCATTCGTTTAACTATGGCAAACACCTACGTCTGGAAAGTCGGTCAATGTGATCGCACTCTGTCTGATGGCATGATCAACACGCTCCACTACACAGTGAATGCCACTGATGCGGATGGAACGTATAGCGCTGGCGCTTATGGCTCTGTTGGTCTTGAAGCTGCAGAGGCAGAAACCATGGTTGCTTATGACAGCGTGACTGAAGCGCAAGCAATCACTTGGGCGCAAGCTGCTATTGGTGGAGCGGACAAGGTTGCTGAAATTCATGCAGCATTGGATGCACAGCTTGTCGAAAAGAAAACTCCAACCAAAGGTGCAGGTACGCCTTGGAGCGCATGATGCAACGACCAGATCCAATGATTCCTCGTAAGAGGCGTGCAGAAGATGTGGAGGCGATGTTTAATCGCACCATATGGCTAGAAGAGCTGTATTTCATGGATGGCCGTGATCAAGCAGACCACCCACAACGTGGTCTGTTTACTGGCTTAGCCAACAAGTATCAAAGCCTTTCTTCAACAGACGGTTATTGATGGCCTGCCAACACAGTGACACACTCTCACAACTGGCACAGTGACAGTCCTAGTAACCTGTCAACGGAAAACGCTAACTCCCTTTCCCATGTTCAAGTCTTTGATTGTGAGTGGTGCCGTCGCTACGGCAGCTGCGCTGGCATCTCCTGTTGTCGCAGGCGAAGTGTATGTAAATCCTGAGTACAACGCAGGTTTTTCGGGCGCTGAATTTGTCGGTAGTTCACTTGAGCTGCACGCTGGATTCCAGGAAGGCCCTTTTTACATCCAAGCTGGACCTGCGCTCTCTAACGATGGCTCTGACTCCGAATGGGGTTTCTCCGGCAAAACTGGCGTTTCTGCCGCTGTGAGCAGCAAGCTCAACCTCTACACCGAAGTTGGTTATGCCAAGTTTGAAGATGTAGATGCTTCTTATGGCCTGAAGCTTGGTGGCAAATACGCTTTCTGAGCTAGTCTGTAGCTGAGACGTGTTTCGCCCTCTCCTGCTCTCACACACAGGAGGGGGTTTTTTATGGGAAAAACTCTTGCAATCTTCTTGCTAAGCCTTTTGTGCTTTATCGAGTACTACCACTTAAACCACCACAGCCATTGCACTAGTTGTGAAGTTTGCAAGTGACTAGCATGGTTAAAGCCACTGCTTCAGTCAGGTGCAAAAGGTATTCAACGTTCTGTCCGTCGCATCGTTCGTCATGTCAGGAACGATGGTCGCTGCAACAGTGACGTTTTACAGTCGAATACCATCAATGCTCACCAACTACTTTGAAGGCATGACTGGTGACGTGACTGAAAAGGTCACAGAGATGCTTCCTGATCAAATCGAAGGAGCAATGCCAGAGCTTCCGACTGAAACTGGACTGCCAATCAAATTTCCATGAGTGATCAAGTCAATTCACCACCTCATTACAAGCAAGGTCGCATTGAAGCGATTGAGGTTATTGAGGATTGTGTTGCAGGAGCACCTGACCCTGTGGTGGGTTATCTCGTGGGTCAAGCCTTGAAGTATTTGCTACGGGCTTGGTATAAAGGCAATGCTTCTCAAGATCTGCAAAAAGCAGAATGGTATTTGCATCGAGCGATCACTAGGTTGAAGGTGTAATGGACAAAGCAGTTGCCTACCTGCAAGCTGCTCATCCATGGTTGGAGTACGGCCAAGCAGTTGCTTTAGTCGTAGACAGCTACAAAAGGCACAGTCCCCAAAGCAAATACACCTGCATAGGCAAGACGCTTATGAGGATAGATATCGGAATATTTGCTAGAGAGACAAGGCATCAAGTGTTAAATCGATTAGCTGTCATTCGTGAGTGGCAGTAGTCAATGCCAGAAATTCCTGAGATTGGTGTAAGAGCAGTAGAAGTCCCGGTAATCCCGGCTTGGCGGAGTATGCCGCCTCAAAGCATTCCAGTTGAGCCCCCAGTCACGCTGCAACTTGGCTTTCCAGTTATACAAGTCCCAGGTTGTGTCGAGTCTCGCAATACACAGCCAGGTAACCAAAAGGCTTACAGCAATGACCCCAAGGGAAATTTTGTGGTGTGCGATGGCACGATGCCGTCTTATCGACCATTGGATTTTTCTCCTGCCTTACAGCCACCTGAAGGAGTGAAACCCCCAAATCTTGACTCACCAGAAAAAACGGCTGAAAAACAGCCGTCTAAACAAGCTCCCTCGCAGTCAGGCCAATTGCCTGACTTGCCAAAAGTAGCAACGGATATGCCTTGCCCACCACCAGACGCAATACCTATAGGAGCCAAAAATAAACTACAAACCGCTGTAATCACTGGCTACGAGGTTGTTGACGGCAAGTGCGAGCCACAGCTTGAGTTGTTGCCTGTGGCGAAAATTGTCGGCAACTACTTGCCTGGAGCACCTGTTGTCATGACAACGGCGGCTATTGCAGCAGTAGCGACAACCAGTGCCATCGTTGCGAAACCATTAGGCGACTTTCTGCTTAAAGCCGTCAAACCGACAGTGAAGAAGACAATCAAAAAGATCAAGGAGAAGCTAGGTAAAAAAGTGGTTATTGAGTCTGCTTTTGAGCGTCGGAAGGGGCAACGCGCTTTACGGAAGTAGGAATCGAATGTGTGTGAGGTGGTAGGACTCCTGGTGGATTAACTAAGACGACATCAGCGCAGATGGAAGCGTAAGGCGAGTCAGGGTGAAACATGACGCCTTCTTTCATGAGGTTGGCGCAGTTTTTCAGTCTTGCAATTTCGTAGTTAAGGCGTTTATCAGCTAAAGCTGCATCTAGTAATGCAACTTGTTTTTCTGCTGCTGCTCTACATGTTCTGACATGTGAGCGGTCTAGAGGTACTGAAATTGTTGCTGTAATGCCGCCATTGATTGAGAAGTTTGTTTTT
>Ga0181379_1000903_pt1 | contig 14117 bp, 14 predicted proteins | sample 2SPOviralmetaG_FD_130115 | JGI IMG/M metagenome (GOLD analysis project Ga0181379, IMG submission 130115) | Marine viral communities from the oligotrophic San Pedro Time Series (SPOT) site, San Pedro Channel, CA, USA - 2 SPOT_SRF_2009-07-10 | ecosystem: Environmental > Aquatic > Marine > Strait... | reverse complement strand
CTGACAGCAGAAACTTTAATATACAGTTAGGACAATATAGGGTTGCAGTAAATAGACTGGATAAATACCCTCTCGCAACTGGTCGAGTCGAAGTAACTGAAAGCGTTCCTACCGGAAGACAAGTTTGGAGTGAAGACGATGACGATTATATAACCGAAATGGAAACTGTTATAGTAAAAACTTTCGTACCCGCATTAGAGCCAACAGTTACGATTGAAGTTAGTGGTGAAGGATTTAAAGCCGAAAATAATATTCAAACTATTGATAATCCTTTGATCGCCCGAGATAACGCCGAACGTGCAGAAGCACAAGCAGTTGTAGATGCAACACCTTCGGCTGTTGTGGACGCTTACAACGCTTTATAAATAGTTATAGAAATCTAACTATGGGAAATAGAAATGGCACAGCCTACTACAAGAACAGAATTTACAGAATGGTGCTTACGAAAGTTAGGTAAACCAGTCATTGAGATTAATGTCGATCAAGATCAAGCACAGGATCGAATTGACGAGGCATTGTCATATTACTGGGATTATCATTTTGATGGTACTGAGAGAACCTTTTTCAAGCATCAAATCACTGCATCTGATATAACGAATCAGTACATTACTGTACCTGAGAGTATTATCGGAGTAATTAATCTATTTCCAGTAGGATCAAGTATCACTGCAAGTACAGGTATGTTTAATGTTCAATATCAATTTGTATTGAATAACATACATGACATGGTCAATTATAACTTAACTAACTACTTCATGTCAATGCAAAACTTGCAATTTATGGAAGAATTGTTGGTTGGTATGCAACCAATTCGATATAACAGACACGTTAATAGACTGTTTATCGACACTGATTGGGACAGACTTGTAGAGGGCGAATACGTTGTAGCAGAGTGCTACAAAGTCATAGACCCAAATACATATTCAGATGTATTCAAAGATCGTTGGTTGCAAAACTACGCAACTGCAAAGATCAAATATCAATGGGGTAGCAACCTAACTAAGTTTAACGGTATGACTCTGCCAGGAAACATTCAGTTCAACGGAGAACAAATTTTAAATGATGCACGTGATGAGATAACGAGGTTAGAAGAAGAAATGATCTCCTCATACTCTCTTCCTGTTATCGACATGATAGGATAAAAAACTGTGGCTAAAAATTACTATTTCGAAAACTACGATAATTCGATGGAGCAACATCTCATCGATAATTTGGTCGTGGAATCGATAAAAATATTCGGAATAGATACGATGTTTTTGCCTAGAACTATGGAAGTGGATGGCTCTGGATACACTACAAAAGATGATCTTTTAAACGAAGATGATCTTCCTATTTACAAAGAAGCGCATGAAGTTGAGATGTATGTTAAGAACGTAGACGGCTTCGAAGGAGAAGGCGACTTCTTGTCTAAGTTTGGATTACAGATCAGAGACTCTATTACTCTTACTATAGCAAAGACTGCTTATGAAACAGAGGTCGGCGTACACACAGAAATTAATCGACCACGTGAAGGCGATATAATATATCTTCCTTTAAATAGAAAAATGTTTGTAATCCAACATGTAGAGCATGAAGCAATTTTTTATCAGATGGGTTCTCTTCAGACATATGACCTTAGATGTGAACTATACGAGTATAGTGGAGAAAGATTTGACACTGGATTGTCGTATTTAGATGACAAGTTTAAAGACGAAAACCTATTTATTGATAGTCAAGGCACAACGTTTACAGTAGAAGTTAGAGACAGCGTGTTTCATATGCAATCTACTGACGAAAGAGGCGATCTTTTAAGTACTCCTAAACTTGAAGCAAGAGTTGATGAGAAAATTATATTCGATCAATCGCATGTTTCTAATACGAATTGGCCACTGCGAATCTATACAACTACATCACCTAATACTGGTTCAGAAATTACGGCTGGAGTTACTGTTACTGGCACACCAGGTGTTGACGGCAAAGTAACATTCACTCCAACAACTACTGGCACTTTCTACTATATCAATCCTACAACTATAGGAATGGGCGAAACAATTTCGGTAGAAGTGTCTAAACTACAGAGTGTAGAAACCTATGATGATATTGCAGATAATACGACAATCGAGTCTTTTGCTGATAACATTGTTGATTTCAGTCAAAACAATCCATTCGGGGAGGATAACTTCTAATGTTTGGTCAACACTTTTACAACGAATCAACTAGAAGATATGTTGCTGTATTTGGCACACTATTTAATGACATTCAGATAGGTCGCAGTAATAACGCAGGCACTGAGATACAGCGAATGACTGTACCGATTAACTATGCACCTGCTCAAAAGTTACTTGCGAGACTAGAGGGTGATCCAAATCTTGACAAGCCTGCTATTACTTTACCTCGCATGTCATTTGAAATTATGGGCATGAACTATAATCCAGCTCGTAAAGTGGGATCGCTTATAAGACAAACAAAGTCTATAACAAGTAATGACAATGAGGTACTGAATCTATATAGTCCTGCGCCTTACGACATTGACTTTCAATTGAATATTATGACGAAGTATACAGAAGACGGCACTAAAATACTTGAGCAAATTTTACCTTTCTTCAAGCCAGACGTAACAGTTAGCGTTAAAATGATCGATAGCATGGATTTCTATGTAGATATTCCTGTTGTGTTACAAAGCGTAACTACAGAAGACTCGTATGAAGGGGATTTTGAGACAAGAAGAGTGTTGATGTGGACTCTGAACTTTCAGATGAAAGCATTCTACTTTGGTCCAACTACAAATAAGAGAATAATTAAGTTCTCTGACAATAACATATATACTAATACTACGGCTACAGTTGCCGAAGAGCAAGTGAACGTACAACCTGGTTTGACCAGCGGTGGTCAACCTACTACGAAAATTGCGGATTCTGTCGCATACTCAGATATTAACATTGATGATAATTGGGCAGAGATCGTACAAATATTGGATGCTTAACATGATTAAAGATGATATTAGTAATAGCTTAGGTCTTGAGCCTTTGCAAAATTTGAATGAAGGAGAAGGTGAATTGGTAGTTCCTAAGAAGACTGAAATAGCAGAACTAAAACCTGTTGACGATAAGGCTGACAGAGATTATGACTATGCTAGAACTAACTTCTATAATATCATTGAAACCGGCACGGAAGCACTTGAGCAAATGTTAGATGTTGCAAAGGCATCAGAGCATCCACGTGCATACGAAGTTGTATCAACTATCATGAAAACACTTGTGGATGCTAACAAAGATTTAGTGTCTATGTCTGCTAAGAAGCAAGAGAGCGAAGAAGATAAAAATCCGTCAGAAAAAGCAATGACGAATAATAATCTATTTGTTGGATCTACCGCTGAACTACAGCAACTATTGAAAGACATGAGAAGTAACGATGCAGACTAAAGGTTATAACGGTAACGTTAATCTAAAACGCAAAGGTACAGACGTTGAATTTACTCAGGAAATGGTTACTGAGTTTCTTAAATGTGCCAAAGACCCTATATACTTCTCAGAAAAATACATTCAAATCGTACACGTTGATCATGGGTTGATTCCGATTAAGATGTATGATTATCAGAAAGATATTTGTAAAGCAATCACTGAGAACAGGCGTGTCACAGTTAATACTTCTCGACAGGCTGGTAAGACCACTACAGCCGTTGCAGTAATCTTGCACTATATCATCTTTAACGACTTTAAAACTGTCGCACTACTTGCAAACAAAGGCGATGCGGCACGTGAAATTTTAGATAGAATCAAAATTGCATACGAGGCACTCCCAGCTTGGCTACAACAGGGCGTTATCGAATGGAACAAAGGTTCTGTTGAATTTGAAAATGGATGTAAAATCATTGCTGGTTCTACGTCATCTAGTGCTATTCGTGGTAAATCTATATCATTCTTGTATATCGATGAGACTGCATTCGTAGAGAACTGGGATGAGTTCTTTGCTTCTGTTTTTCCAACGATTTCGTCTGGTGAAACAACAAAGATATTATTTACTTCCACACCCAATGGACTGGATCACTTCTATAAAACATGCGTTGGCGCACAAGAAAATAGAAACGGATACATTTATATTGAAGTGCCCTGGGGCAAAGTTCCAGGTCGTAACGATAAGTGGAAGCAAGAAACTCTTGCCGCTATGGATTTTGATCAGCAAAAATTCTCGCAAGAGTTTGAGTGTGCTTTCTTAGGTTCATCTGGAACATTGATTGAAGGCTCTAAACTTAAAACTATGGTCGATCTACAGCCTATTGCTCAGACAGATAAGATGAAAGTCTATCAGCAACCAGAGAAAGATCACGTATACGTGTGTGTATGTGATGTATCTAGAGGAAAGGGCTTAGATTATTCTGCATTCCAGATAATTGATGTAACTCAGATGCCATACCAACAGGTATGTGTGTATAAAGACAACACGATTACCCCTATCGACTACGCTGAAATCATATATAGAAGTATAGAGAGATACAATGAAGCGTATACTTTAATCGAAGTAAACGACATAGGAGAACAAGTATCAGAAGTACTGCATTATGAGTTTGAAGTTGAAACGCTAATGTATACTGAATCAGCAGGAAGAGCAGGTAAAAGATTGTCTACTGGGTTTTCTAAGAACGCTGATAAAGGAATCAGAACTACAAAAAATGTGAAGTCTATAGGCTGTAATATGCTTAAGATGTTGATTGAGCAAGATCAATTAATAATTAACGACTTCGGAACAATAAATGAACTTTCAACATTCTCCAGACGTGGCAATTCTTATGAAGCGGAATCTGGAACACACGATGATTTGGTTATGTGTCTAGTGTTATTCGGATGGATGACCGATCAAACGTTTTTCAAAGAAGTCACAGACATAAATACTATCGATAAACTCAGATCAAGGAACGAAGAAGAACTTATGGAAAGCCTTCTACCAATTGGTTTCAACACTTATGACGAGGATATCCTTGAAGAGGAACAGTTAGGAACAGCCCAGTGGCTAAACTACTAAATTGCTGTTTTTATAAATATAGAAATAAAGAAGTTTATAACTTACAAAATAAACAAGGAGAAATGAGAAATGGCTTTTCAAACAAGTCCAGGCGTTAATATCAGCGAAATCGACCTAACGAATGTCGTCCCAGCTGTAGCGACAACTGAAGGCGCTATCGCAGGTGTTTTCCGTTGGGGTCCAGAACTAGAAAGAATCCTAGTAACATCAGAGCAAGACTTAGTTAATCGCTTTGGTAAACCATTAAGTAGCTCTACGTCAGTCGAATCTTCGGCAGGTACCGCAGAGACAGTAACATTTGATGATGTTACAGTGCCAACATCGGGTGGCCTCGCTACTGATACATGGACACTTGTAGTTGGTAGTGAAACTTACGTTACTGCCGCAGGTGATTATACTGATCTAAATGCTGTAGCAACTGCAATTCAAGCTAAATTAACTTTAGATGGTGCAACTGCTTATTCAGTATCAGTTATCAGTAACAAGATTGTACTCACATGGTCTACAGTCGGTAATCAAGTAGTCGGAACATATAGCATTGCCTATTCAGGTAGTGGTGCAGGTTCAGCAGACGATGCGGCTCCTACTATCGTAGAAGGTACCGCTCGTACAGTAACGACAAGTCAGTGGTCAAACTACGAGACATTCTTTTCTGCCGCAAACTTTCTGTCGTACAGTGATGCATTATACGTAACACGTGTTGTAGGCACTGCTGGCGCCGCTGGTGGCACAAACTTTACCGCAAAATACAAAGGTTCATTAGGTAACTCTATTCAAGTATCTCACTGTGTGGGAACTTCGAATATGGGAGTTACTGCCAGAGCAGACAGTATATCAATTGATCCTTTTAAAACTACGGGAACGATTACAAATAGCACTTCGGCTCTGACGTATCTTGCAGTTGGAGATAGAATCGTATTATCAACTGGTAACGAACTAGTTGTCACTGCAATTGCTTCACCTACTGGTAGTGGTAATTCTTACTCAAGAGTAGTTACTTTTGATAGAGTGTTTAGTCCAGCAGATGGTGCGGCGTACAATACTACTTTCAGCACACAGTGGAGAGATGCAGATTTATTTGACTCTGCTCCCTCAAGTGCAACTAGAATGCACGTTGTTGTGCGTGATAGTGATGGTAAAATCTCTGGTACCGCAGGAACAATCCTAGAAGTATTCGAAGACATCGACACTTCATCCGGCTCAATTAACCCAGACGGATCTACTAACTATTCTCCAGACGTTTTCGAAAATCGTTCACTCTGGATTGCATGTACTACATCTCAAGCGGGACTTCAAGCATCTTTGACTTACGGTCAAGCAAATCTTGCCGGTGGAGTTGATAGCCAAGACGAAAGTGCAATGCCAATTGGTAAATTGACTGAAGGCTATAGTCTATATGTAGATCCAGCTGATGTAGATGTATCACTTATCATTCAAGGTAAAGCAAGAGATGGAAATGTTCTTGCAAATCACCTTATCAATGGTATATGTGAAGTTCGTAAAGATTGCGTAGCATTTATTTCGCCTGAATTAAGCGACACTACTGTTGCTGATATGACAGCATTTGCTAACGGTCTTACTGCTTCTACATTTGCAGTCGTGGACAGCGGATATAAATATCAGTATGACAAGTACTCAGACGTATATCGTTGGATTCCGTTGAATGCTGATATTGCTGGTCTTTGTGCAAGAACAGATGACGTAAGAGATCCTTGGTTCTCACCTGCTGGTTACAGTAGAGGAAACATCAAAAACGTTGTTAAGTTGCGATTGAACCCAGCTAAAGCTGAAAGAGATGTGCTTTATAGAGCGAAGATCAATCCAGTTATTACACAGCCAGGTCAAGGCACTGTACTGTTTGGAGATAAGACTTTTGCTCCAACAACTTCAGCGTTTGATAGAATCAACGTGCGTAGATTGTTCATCGTTCTTGAGAAGGCAATCGGTGTAGCCGCTAAGTCTACATTGTTCGAATTCAACGATGACTTTACGAGAGCCCAGTTTAAGAACCTAGTTGAGCCTTTCTTACGAGACGTTCAAGGTAGACGTGGTATCTATGACTTCAGAGTTGTTTGTGACGAAACTAACAATACCTCGAATGTCATTGATAGTAATCAGTTTGTTGGCGATATTTACATCAAGCCTGCACGTTCTATCAACTTCATCCAGCTTAACTTTGTAGCCGTTAGATCGGGTGTAGAGTTTTCTGAAGTAGTAGGTCAGTTTTAATAAATATTAATCAAAGGAGATATGAATAATGGCTTTCAACATTAATGAAATTAAAAGCCAACTGACCTTCGGGGGTGCTAAAGCATCGCTGTTTCAAGTACAGATTACAAATCCTGTAAATGCAATAGCGGATCTTAAAACACCTTTCATGGTACAGGCGGCAGCAATTCCAGAGAGTACTCTGGGTACAATCGAGATTCCGTATTTCGGTCGTAAAGTAAAAATCGCAGGTGACAGAACATTCGCTGAGTGGACTGTTACTATCATGAATGATGAAGACTTCCTAATTCGCAATGCGATGGAAAACTGGATGGCTTCAATCAATGCACACGAAGGTAATACAAGACAGTTAGCAACAGCGGCAAGTTCAGAGTATAAGTCACAAGCACAGATTACTCAGTACTCTAAAACTGGTGTACCACTGAGAACGTATAACTTTAATGGTCTGTTCCCAACAGCAGTTGCTTCAATTGCTATGGATTGGAACACTACGGACGACATTGAAAGATTTGATGTGACATTCCAATATGATTGGTGGAACGTTGACGGTGGAATCACTGGCAACGGCGGCACTAACGCTTAATTGGGCGATAATTAGGGGGGAGAATGGTTCTCCCTCTTTATTAGAGGATTAACTATGGATTTATTTGGATTTGAAATAAAGCGGAAGAAGGATGAGAATGACAACATTCCATCTTTCGTTACTCCGCAAACCGACGACGGCGCTGTAAATATCGCCGCAACTGGTACTGGGATCAGTACTTTTTTGGATATGGACGGTACTGCAAAGTCAGAAGCAGAATTAGTTCAGAAGTATAGAACGATGTTACAACAGCCTGAAGTTTCTCAAGCAGTTGATGACGTAGTAAACGAAGCAATCGCAATCTCAAACGATCAAAAAGTCGTAGAGTGCGTTACAGATGATTTAGATCAACCTGAAAACATTAAGAAAAAGATTAGAGAAGAGTTTGACGGTGTACTTAAGTTATTAGATTTTTCTAATACTGGGTACGAAACTTTTCAAAAGTGGTACGTTGACGGAAGAATCAACTATCACGTTATGATTGATATTAAAGCTCCTAAGAAGGGCATTCAAGAATTACGATATATTGATCCTCGCAAGCTTAGAAAAGTACGTGAGTATAAAAACGAAAAGATTGGTGATAAAGACAACCAAGCAGTAGCAAAGAAGATTAAGAACGAATACTATATCTTCAGTGAAAAGGGATTCAATAATATCAGTGGTAGTAAGCCACAAAGTTTTGCAGATGGTAGTACACAGGGTGGAATGGCAGGTCTTAAGATTGCAAAAGACTCTATCGTAAATGCCAACTCTGGACTACTAAACGAAAATAGTACATTGGTTTTGTCGCATCTACATAAAGCGTATAAGCCTTTAAATCAATTGCGTATGATGGAAGATGCAGTTGTTATTTACAGAATTTCAAGAGCGCCAGAAAGACGCATCTTTTACATTGACGTAGGTAACTTGCCTAAGATGAAGGCAGAACAGTATCTACGTGATATGATGACTAAACACAAAAATCGTGTAGTCTATGATATGGCAACAGGCGATGTTAAAGATGATCGTAGGCATATGTCTATGACGGATGATTTTTGGTTACCAAGACGTGAAGGCGGTAGAGGGACAGAGATTACTACTCTACCAGGTGGACAGAATTTAGGCGAATTAGATGACGTACTGTATTTTCAGAAACGTTTGATGAAAGCCTTGAACGTTCCCATTTCAAGAATGGAATCTGATGCAGGGTTTTCTTTAGGAAGAGCATCAGAGATTTCAAGAGATGAGATCAAATTTAGTAAGTTTATTAATAGACTAAGAGCAAGATTTGCTACGTTGTTTGATAAGATACTAGAGAAGCAGTTGATTTTAAAAGGAGTTATTGCTCCAGAAGATTGGGCAACAATTCAATCTAATCTCCGTTATGACTTCATGAGTGATAATCACTTTGAAGAATTGAAAACAAGTGAGATTTTGAGAGAGCGACTAGGTTTACTTAGAGACATTGATGAGTATACCGGCAAGTACTATTCGACAGATTGGGTACGTAAGAACGTACTATATATGACAGAAGATGAAATCGAAAAAATGACTCAGGACATCAAAGATGAAGAAGAATCATCAGAAGATGGCGATGATTCTGATTCAGGAATCGATTTTGGAACAGAACATAAGATCGTATAGACCAGTTGTAATAAAATATAAATAAGTATATAAACGAGGAGATAGTAATGAGCGTGAAAGATTTAATTAAACATGCGATGGACAAAGACGCAACACAGTTTCAGTCTCAGTTCCAAGATATTATGGCAGACAAAATGACATCTGCTATCGAAACAAAATATGCTGACATGTTTGGTGCAGGCGAAGCAGTAGAAGTTGAAGAGCCAGTTTCAGAACCAGACGTAGAAGCAGTAACAGACCAAGAGTAAGGGGCAACAATGAAAAGCTTTAAGGAAATGCTTGCTGAGACTACAGACAAACCAAAGTCTCCAGATGAGCAGAATTTTTTAGACAAACATATCGTTGACAAGCGTGATCATCCTGTCGCACCTGATGACCAGTTCTCAGGTGAGATTAAAGGCAAGAAGAAAAAGAAGCGTGAGGCTGATCGTGAGGAAGGTCAAGATAAAGAAGTCTACGAAGAGATTGAAGCTGAAGAAGAGATCATTGTTGAAGGTGTTCTTGAAGATTTAGCTAAGATCGTTAAAACAAAGTCAATTGGACAAGTAAAGTTCAAAGACGGTAAGAAACAGAAAGTCGATCTTACTACCGCATCTATGATCCTATCAATGCATAAGCAACTGAGTGGTTCAAATAAAAAGAAGGTTGACGGTATGCTGAATGACAGTAAAAAGTTTATGCAGATCGTTCAATTCGCAATGACTGCAGGGAAGAAATAATATGTCTCTATTAATCAAAGAAATCGTTGAAGACGTACAATACATCTCGGAAGACATTCTTAACGAAGAAGGCGAGAAAACAGGCAAAAACTATTTCATTGAAGGCGTCATCATGCAAGGCGACATCAAAAATAGAAATGGTCGTATGTATCCAGCGTCTACTCTCATTAAAGAGATGACCAGATATAATAAGAATTACGTTGAAGCAAAACGTGCATATGGCGAGTTGGGTCATCCAGCTGGACCTACAATCAATTTAGATCGTGTGTCACATATGTTTACAGAACTTAAACAGGACGGATCCAATATCATTGGACGTGCTAAAGTCATGGATACTCCAATGGGTAAGATCGTTAAAAGTCTTATCGATGAAGGCGCAAATCTTGGTATCTCATCACGTGGCATGGGTTCTATTAAGCAAAACAAAGATGGAGTTATGGAAGTGCAGGGCGACTTTATGTTAGCTACTGCTGGAGATATCGTTGCAGATCCATCAGCACCAGACGCATTCGTTAAGGGTGTTATGGAAGGCGTTGATTGGGTCTACGATGTAGCATCTTCTTCTTGGACAATGGCAAATGCATTTGATCAAATTGAAGAGGAAATCAAAGAGACGGCAAAAGTATCTACAAGGGAATTGGAGATTAGGGCTGCCGCTCTTTTTGAAAAATTTGTAAGTTCATTGTCAAAAACATGATTTTTATAAATATAATAGATAAACACCTACTATTAAAGGAGAAACCAAATGAGTGAAGAACTAGAGAAGAATCTAGACTTGGACGAAGCCAAAGCAACTGGTGAAGATTCTGTTGCGGCTGATCCTGTAACACCTGCTGGCGGCGCTGTAAAAAAGCGTAAAGGCGATGTTAAAAAGGCAGCTGATCCTAAGGCAGACAACATCGAAGACGATGTGAAAACACCACAGGGCTCAAATGACGAAGGACTGAAAGAAGCAGTCGAGCGTCTATTTGAAGGCACCGAATTGTCAGAAGATTTTAAAACACAAACAGTAGCTATCTTCGAAGCCGCTGTACAAGAAAAAGTGACTGCTGAAAAAGCCGCACTTGAAGAAAAGTTTGAAAGTGATCTACAGGAGCAAGTTAATGTTACTGTAGACGAGTTGGTAGAAAAAGTTGACCAATATCTAGACTACGTAGTAGAAAGCTGGATGGAAGACAACAAGGTTTCAGTCGAGTCCAACATTAAAGTTGAAGTCGCTGAGTCACTATTGACAAGTATCAAAGGTCTTGTTATTGAGCATAACATGGAAATCGATGATGAGCAAGTCGATGTAGTTGCAGATTTGGAAGCTAAACTCGAAGAGTCTACTTCTAAGTACAACGACATTGTTGAGCAAATGATTGAAGTTCGTGAAGCGAAAGAAAAGGCTGATATTGCTATCGCATTCAAAACTGTTTCTGAGGATTTAACAGACACACAAGTCGAAAAATTGCGTGTTCTCTCAGAAGGCGTGTCTTACGAATCAGTAGATGAGTTTACATCAAAGATGGAAGCTATTAAAACTTCTTACTTTGCTGAACAAGCTCCTGCTCCTGTGCAAGAAGACGAAACCGATCTTCTACAAGAAGAGACTGCGGAAGAAGCACAACCTGTTATTGACCCGTCGATGGCTCGTTATGCGGAATCGCTTGGCCGCTTTGCCGCAAAATAAATTTTTATAAATAATACTAAGTAAAATCTCAAAAAAGGAGAACCACAATGAGAAATGAAGAACTAATGCAAAAGTGGAAGCCGATTCTAGAGCATGGCGCTCTGCCCGGCATCCAAGATTCTCACAGAGCGGCCGTAACGGCAACTCTTTTGGAGAACACTGAAGAGTCAATGCGTGAAGGTGAAAGCCTTGGCACTGGATCTTTGTTGAACGAAGCCGCACCAGCTAACTCTACTGCTGATATGGCTAAATATGATCCCGTACTGATCTCACTAGTACGCCGTGCAATGCCTAACTTGGTTGCATATGATATCGCAGGCGTACAGCCGATGACTGGCCCAACTGGCTTGATCTTCGCTATGCGTTCTAAGTACGAAGATACTTCTAATAAGCCAGAAGCCTTCTACGGAGAAGCAGATACCGATTACTCTGGTACTGGTACTCATGCTAACGCATTGGGTGCAGGGTCAGAAACAACTGGTACCGGCCTTGATACTGCTGATGCAGAAGCACTTGGTGACGGTGTCGGAGCTGAGTTCGCTCAAATGTCTTTCTCAATTGAGAAAGTATCTGTAACTGCTAAGTCACGTGCTTTGAAAGCTGAGTACACAACTGAGCTTGCTCAAGACCTTAAAGCTATCCATGGTTTGGATGCTGAGACTGAGTTAGCAAACATGTTGTCTGCTGAGTTGCTTGCTGAAATCAACCGTGAAGTAATCCGTACAGTGTATTCAAACGCTGTTGCTGGTTCTCAGAGTGGTGTTGCTAGTGCAGGTACTTTCAACCTAGACGTTGATGCTAATGGCCGTTGGTCAGTAGAGAAGTTCAAAGGCTTGATGTTCCAAATCGAGAAAGAAGCGAATCAAATCGCTAAAGACACTCGTAGAGGAAAAGGTAACATGATCGTATGTTCATCTGATGTTGCTTCTGCACTTCAAATGGCTGGCGTTCTTGATTACACTCCAGCACTTAACTCTAACAACTTGAACCCAGATGACACAGGCAACCCATTTGCTGGTGTTCTTAACGGTCGCTTTAGAGTGTACATCGATCCATATGCCGGTGCAAACTACATGGTAGTAGGTTATAAAGGTTCTAGCGCATTTGATGCTGGTCTTTTCTATTGCCCATATGTACCGTTACAAATGGTTCGTGCAGTTGGCGAGAACAGCTTCCAGTCAAAACTGGGCTTCAAAACTCGTTACGGAATGGTTTCTAACCCATTCGCACAAGGTGCAACTGTTGGATCTGGCGCACTTGCTGCCAACACTAACGTTTACTACAGACGTACAGCAGTTTCTAACTTGCTATAAAAATAAGATTGGGACTCTGATCGGGAAGATTAGAAATAACCCAACTGACTTTAAGAGGCTCTTCGGAGCCTCTTTTTTTTGTCTGTATAAATATAACAGTATGGCAGAGTATTATGGGGCGTGATACTTAATAGAGGCGACCCACTAAAGTTCGCTATCGTCTACCATACGCTATATAAATAGTACTATACAACTTTGATAGAGGATATCATGTCAACATCAAACTTTTTATCACCGGTAGAGTTTAAGTTAGTAATCAATAGATTGCCTAACACAGAGTTCTATGTTCAACAGATCAATGTACCTGGCATCAACTCTGGTGCGGCAGAAAGGTCTACTCCGTTTAAGAACATCTATACACCTGGCGATAAGCTTATCTTTGATGACTTGAATGTCACTCTCGTTGCTGATGAAAACCTTGCATCATTCAGAGAGTGTTGGGATTGGTTACATGCAGTCACACGTGCTGAGGGATTTGAAGGATACGCAGGACTCAATGCTCCTGTCGTAGGCGGTGCAACTAGTGTCACTTCAGACGGTAAAGGCAGTATGTCAGATGCATCGTTGATAATTCTGGACAGTAACAAGAATAGTAACATACAGATATCATTCACAGACGTATTCCCAATTAGCATTGGACCAATACAGCTAAATACTAGTGATACGGATGTAGTACCACCTACATTTGATGTGACGTTTAAATATAGCGGCTATAGCATTACAGTTTAGAGTTGACTTTTTACTGAATATAGTGTAGACTAGTATAGTTGCACATGTACTTAATTATGGAGATATTATGAAGATAGATGAGATCATTAAAGAATGGGAAAAAGATGGACCAGTGGATACCATCAACATCTCTAGAGAATCCTCTGAGATACCAAAACTACACGACAAGTACTTCAAGTTCTATATGGGAGAAGGTTATCTCTTAAAGAAGATGAAGGCTGATTACAAGAAGCTACACAAGCTAAAAACTG
>Ga0181379_1000902_pt1 | contig 14120 bp, 16 predicted proteins | sample 2SPOviralmetaG_FD_130115 | JGI IMG/M metagenome (GOLD analysis project Ga0181379, IMG submission 130115) | Marine viral communities from the oligotrophic San Pedro Time Series (SPOT) site, San Pedro Channel, CA, USA - 2 SPOT_SRF_2009-07-10 | ecosystem: Environmental > Aquatic > Marine > Strait... | reverse complement strand
TGCCACCAACAAGTTCAGTCCTAACAGACAACTCATCATCACCAGCCAACGTGCCTTCGAGTTTCTCTTTGAGCCAGTTGGTTGCGTCGATTCCAAGTTCTTTCTCCTCTAGATTTCTCGTTCTTTTCTCTGGCGTATCAACGCCTGCAACTCTAACTCTTTCTTTCTTGTATAGATCAAACCCGAGGTCGATAGTAACGTCAATAGTATCACCATCAAGAACACGGTTGATCTCCGTTACTCTGAAGTTGTAGCAGCTCTTCCTGCTTGGTGGTGTCAATGCTCCCATCTTCTAACTCTGCAAATGCTTGTCTTAGTATGTATATGACTACAAACAAAGCACCAGCAACTGCAAGTATCACACATATAATCACTGACCACACAGGATCAACAACACTATCAAGAGGACGTAATAGTAAATTCATTTCCTAACAGGCCAAGTAAGTTCCATTCCTACCGTAAGTAATAGGACAAATCCAAATACAAATATTCCGCTAATCATGTTTTCTCGCAAAAGGTTCCCAATGTTCCCATCCATGCTTATGAACTGCCCACATACCAAGAATGGGGACGAAGACCAGGCACCATGCCATTAGTCCACATCCCCATGGGTTGTTTAATACTGTTCCACAAAATCTAGCAAACTGTAACATCATTCTTGAAAAACCGATAAGATGAATAGAAATAATCCAAAGAAGCAAATTAATCCAATTAAAATGAACGGTGTATAATCAACTAGGATATGCATGTCCTAGACCCCATACAACAAAAACTATAATTGACGAAAGTAAAATTGATGCTGAAAGAGTTGTATGTTTCATTACTATAAATCAGGCCAGGGATCTGAATTGTGTAGACACGATCTGGGATGTATCCACTCGCTATTTAATTCTTTTAGTTGTAATTTTAGTTTTAAATTTTCGCGTTTCAACATATTATTTTCATTCTCTAACTTTTTAATCTTACTCGGGTTGCTCATACTTGTTTTTGTTTTTCCATAACTCCAAAAAGTATCTATCAACATTGTACAAGTCTCCTGTTGGTGGTTGCTCTTCAATCCTAGACCATTCATCACAAAGGCGTCTCATCTCAAATGTTATTTTTCCTGGAGTAAACATTCTACCGAATGATGACATGGCAAACGCAAACCGCATTCTAATGCGCTGTTCCATTTCCTGAGTAGGCGTCGGTTTCATAATAGTTATTCTCACCTTTTCTGTACCCGAAATATGCGGTGGCACATATGAATGGTAGTGATCCGAAAAGTAGGACATGTGCTAGGGTCATGAGTCTGGGGAGGGTTGTGGAAATATATTAGCAAGTCCTGTAGGAGATGCAAGTTTTGCTTCGATAACACGACAAAGGCGTTCAACCTGTTTCTTGTCGGATCCGCATGGAGCATTCTGTAAACACCTAAGCATTAGTAAGTCATCACTAATCTTTGGTTTGATAGTAAAACCCCACTTGTCTACCTTCTCATCTGTTGGTGCTTCTACATTAACGGACATCATGACCCCCGAACATTGCTCGCATACCATTCAAAACTTTGGCAGTGAAAGCACCCAGACGGCGCGACTCAAAACGTGCAAACAACGCGCTGCTGATGACAGGAGCGGGTACGCCAAGATCCACAGCAGCGTGAACAGTCCAACGTCCTTCACCAGAGTCTGATACTCCCCCATCGAACTTGCTAAGCTCTCTATCGCCCCGTAGTACATCAGCGGTAAGATCAAGCAACCAACTGCCAACCACACTACCCCGACGCCAACACTCAGCCACTTTAGCAACGTTGATATCATAACAATAATCTTCTGGACAATCCATAGGGGCAACCTCAGCATCGCCTTCAGCAACATATTTTGCCCCAGCATTAGCTTCATGCAGGATATTAAAGCCTTCGGCGTATGCTTGCATGATTCCATATTCGATACCATTATGAACCATCTTTACAAAATGTCCTGCGCCAGGAGGACCAGCATAGATCCATCCATACTCTTCAGGATACATTACATATGAACCATCCCCTGTGCGAGGGGCAGCGGCAATGCCAGGTGCGAGTGCGTCAAAGATCGGACGGCAGACATCGACTGCGTGATTTCCGCCACCAACCATAAGACAATATCCACGCTCCAAACCATAAACACCACCACTAGTACCACAGTCAAGATATTGGATGCCAAGTTTAGAAAGCCTTTCTGCCCTGCGGCGAGAGTCTTTAAAATTGGAATTGCCATGATCAATAATAATATCGCCTTCCACACAAAACTGTAATAACTCATTGAGTGTGTCCTCTACTGTTTCTGCTGGTACAACCATCATAAAAACTCCTGGGGTTTCTCCAGTTGTTTTATTTTGATGAACTACGTAAACGAGATTTTCAATAGAAGTGGTGCATCCAGAGATGTAACCTTTCTCGAATTGTTCTTCTGCTTTTGTATAGTTATTTCTATATCCATGTACTTCATGTCCTGCTGTAATAAGACGGCGGGACATACCCTCTCCCATCCTACCCAATCCAATCATTCCAACTTTCATTTTATTTAATTTACGTGTACAACGCCAGTCATGCCTGCGCCCTGGTGAGGACCACAGAAGAAGTTATAGTCTCCTACATCAGCAAACACAACATCTTGTGATTCTCCAGGAGCAAACAATAGTGCTTCTCTAGAAAGATCTGGTCGTGCTTCAACAATAATATTGTGGGGAGGTAGCGCCTCGTTTACAAAGTGTAGTGTGTCACCTGCAGAGATTGTAATATCGTTGGGTTCAAATACTAGGTTACCACCAGCACCCATCACCACATCTACTGCCCATGCAGGCGCAGCAAGAAGTAGCACTACTAGGAATGCAAATAAAATTTTCATGTGCTTGTCGAATATTGTTCTTGATAAAGTTTGAGTTTATTAATTAACTCATCATATTGGTCCCACATGTATTCGCTACCAGTTTTTTCCTGGTAGACCTTACATGCAGTGATAAGACGTGTGATATCAGTGTCTTTTAGACGCATTGTCATCTCTAAACTCATAATGTAATTATAGATTGTGTGAGTAGAATTGCTTTATTTTAACATTCTTTTCACAAGTTTGTCAGCAATTCCACGCACGTAGTGATTTGTTAATCCTGCTATCAGGATCGCTGGCAGTTTTCTTGGAGGTTAACTTCTTTTTCATGCCCTTCATTCGAGCGCAGAACGATGACCTACGGGGATTTCCAACCTTCTTGCTTGGAGCTTTAAGGTCGCTTCCAGGATTTTCTCTCTCGTAAGATTTTCTGCCTTTAGCGTTAAGACCTCCAGACTTTGACTTGCCAGACTTTTTTGTCCAGGCTGCACCTTCGTCTAGTTCCGTTTCCTCTCGTTTAACGGATTTGATTGGGACTGCGAAACGATCCCAAGCCTTCTCCCCATATGAACATTCTTTTCGCGTCTCTGGTTTCTGACAGAGCTTACAATAACGCTGTTCTTCTACTTGCTTTTCTTTCTGTTCTGCTAAAACATGAGAGGCAAGATCCTTAATTTCTCCGTATGTTCTCATGATAAACGAAAGGGTGTACCAAACTATTTAGCGTTTACCACCGCTCATATCCTTCAGCATCTTTTGTAACTCTGCTGTAGAACCTACAAACATAGCATTATTAGTGACTTTAGACGGACCTTTCTTATCCTCATCAAGATCCTTCATTTTCTTATGCAGGTCTTGGAGTTTCTCAGTCATATCTGCAACGTGCTTCATTGCCGCTACAGCGACTTCATACGCTCTTGGGTGCCCTGACTCCTGTGCGACCTCTAAGGCACCGTTAACCGCCTCCTGCCCCTTGTCTATGAGACTGTATAACTCACCCCTGGTATATTCATAATCTTTTTCACGATCTTCCTTATCAACTTTAGGTGGTACAGGTTTAGATGGTTTACTTTCAACCACCTCTGCATCAATATTAAGGATGTTCTCCATGTTTTCTTCTAAGCTCATAATCAGTAGTAGGTAATACCTTCGTTAAATCCAAAATCATCATCAGCAGTTACCAATGCATCATCTGCTGCATTAATTAAACCATCACTATTCTTATCCTCAGTTGCCTTGGGAGAATATGTACGAGTAATTGTTCTGCGACCGACGTTAAGATCTCCAATAGTTTCATTGATAATAGCAGTACGAATGACACCAGCATTGCTGTATGGACCGTATAGATATGATTTCACACTAAACTGTAGTGAATAAACAATGTATCTACGATTGAGGAAACTTTCATCCCACTCATCTTCATAACTGATATTGTTTAGAACAATAGGGACATCACGTTTTTCATCCATATCTGCTATGAAATTAATTGTGACTGAGAATGATGGTTGGAAGTATGGCAAGATTTGCTCTACAATCTGCAGTGCTTCGTCTTGTGACTTAGCCATTACTCCTAATTCAAAATTAAAATTATATGGAACGGGAACGTATTGACTCTTTACCTCATCACCATTATCAGCAATAATTGTTTTATATTTCTGAGTTGGTGGTGTTTTTCTTTGACCATCATAATCCAAACCCTGCATCTCAAAGTAGAGACGTGGTAAAGTAATAGCAACTTTATTATCTTCTCCTGGGTTTTGCTCTAGTCTTGTTAGAAACTTATTCTTTGGACCATATGCTAGAGGTACTTTTTCTACCTCCAATACATTGCCAGTAGTTTGGTCTTTTTTCTGCAGCTCAATATTATTGAAGAGCGTACCAAAGGCAATGATATTCCTTCTAATAGTTTCGTTATAAAAATGTGACCCTAACATTAGATACTACCTGTATAATTACCGAACTCGCCAAATGGGTTTCCTTCACTCCAGTCAATAATATTATCACCTTCGTCTTCGATTTCCCTATTTTGGTCGTAGGCAGTGGATACATTATTTAGAGTGTCAAAAGTCTCAGGACTCCACGTAGCACCAGAAGTTAGACCAGTTATTGTTTCTGCAGTAGTAAAGGTTCCTGTTCTGTTGTATACCTGGAGAGCTCTGGTTGTGCTATCCCAGGACTTGACTTCTGCTCTATTGTCTTTAGGTGAGTTGTCAATACTAACAGTAGGTACAGATGTGAACCCAGAACCACCACTAGTGATAGTGATGCCATTGACAATACCAGTAGAGCTAACCGTTGCCGTAGCTGTTGCACCTGTACCACCTCCTCCAGAAATAGTTACTGATGGTGGTGTAGCAACTTTATAATGTGCTCCACCATCTGTGATTGTAATACCCGAGACCGCATCTCCTGTAATAGCAGATGTTGCTTTAGCAAGGAACTCATCCCCAACAACTTCCTCACCTACAGTAAAGTCTCCCGTACCACCAGGATCCATAAAGAGTCTGATAGCAGATGCATAAATTTCTTCGACAACATCGATCTCTGCAACACCAGTCTCAAAGTCATCACTGCCGACCTCGTAAATCTCAGCAGTCATTGAATAATATTGAATTTTTCCAAATTGATAAAAAGGTTGCTCTCTTTCTACAAATTTAATTTCATACAAATCTTTCGTTAACGGAAAATATAAAAGGTCTCCTTCATTAGGTCTTCCATCAACAGTCAATTCTGGATTATTTGCAGCAACAACTTCGTCCCATCTGCGTGTAGATACACGAAATTTTACCTCATCTGAGACACGCAATCCAAACTTGCTGATGAATTCTGATGTATCACCAAAACCCTCTACATTAGAGAGCAGCATTTCTACTTGGAACTGCTCTTGGTATTTTGAGTAGACAATATCATCTAACGTATTATCTTTGAGGATAGTACGTGGTAGATAGTAGATATCAGATCCAAACAGTTTAATCTGTTCATCGACCAGATCCTGATAGAGGGTCTGCTCTCCTGAATCTCCTTGGTAGTAAGTTGGGAAATAGGGACTAGTAGGCATCTTATCCGATCATATCCATAGGTGGAATGGCGTACTTACTGAGAACTTCGCTTTCGATCTTCTCAATTTCGCCTAGTGCATCTTCATATAATTGTCTGCCGTTTAAGGTGATGCCACCAGGCAGTTGAACATTGTTATATTTAATTAGATTCATACCCCACATTTTTTTCATCAATGCAGTAGCATACTTCTTAACAAACATATCATTGTTCATTTCTGTAGCGTCTGTAGGATCGATCATACGGTGTGCTTCGATCAACAGATTCTGTCCTTCTTGTAGAAAGTCTTTGTCGATATCTAAGTACAAACGATCACGACGTTGTGTATATCTGAACTGTTGAAAAGATCCATTGTTGAGGACCATATCCAATGTTTCTAGATACTGCTTGGTCATAAAATAGTTGAGGATATCTAGAGATCCAAATGCATACAAGTCATTTAAAAACATTCTATATTCAACGCCAAACAAGTTGGAACGAATAGAGTTACCTACCATTCCGAAGACCTTGCTGATACCAGTTACATGAGCTGGTATTGGTATATAATTTGTTGCTTCTTCCCAATTAGTCGAACCACTGCTAGTGGTTACAGTTGCTGCAAGTCTTGCTTTATCGGCAGCGGTGATCTCATGGTATAAGTAACATCTTTCCATACCGTTATAACAGTTCTCTTGAAAGAACTGGAACGTATCATCAATAACGTTATTTACCTGTTCGTCGTCAATGTTTACTTGTAGGACAGGCTCACCTAACTGTCTCTTACAATAAGTTATGAGATCAGATCTAGAGTTTGGAGATGCCATTACACATAAAAATCCCTTCTTACCTATTTAGGAAGAAGGGATCTGGGATTATTCTGCTGTTACTTCCTCTGGTGTCTGTGGGAGATCAGAAGATGGTTGATCCTCTAGAAGACCTAGGGTTTCTAGACCACCAGTCAATTTCAGTTTGTATTCTTTTGCTTTAACTAGGTTTTCTTCTAGTTCGGAAATTTGCTTCTCTGTAGAAGCAATCTGCTCTTCAAAATTCTTTTTAAGTTGTGTATGATCCATAGTAATCAGGAGAATGATATATCAATCACTATTTATTCTATCACAAAGTAGTGTCAATTTTCAAGTCTGGTTCAGATTGCTGATTATAGAGTTTGATAATTTGATCTACCATGTATGCAAGTTGACCGTTAACCGATAAACTCATTTGTTTCACTCTTCTTGTAAATTCATCAATTTCAATGTCACCTGCTTTTAAACTAATTGCAAGATCATAAACTCCATTGGCAACTGTTTGTGATTCAACAGTACCAGAATTTCTCAATGGTTTGATGTAATGAATGTAACTACTCCACCCATCCCTTTTATTAAGTCTACGATTTCTGATGATTTCCTTTTCCTCATCAGTTACGTTTAAAGCTCCCCTTCTCTCTAGAAGGAGTAAGTATTCCTCAGGAGTCATTTTCATTGTACCCAGATCTCCGCTCTCATACTTCTATTTACACCAGTTGTACCTTGACAACAATAAATATGATCTCCTGCAGATGTGCTAGAACGCTGAATACCAATGCCACCAGTAAGATCATTGGAATTTTGGTCTCCTTCGTTATTCCAACCAAATCCCCAACGAACTCTGTTACTACCGTTTCCTCTATAGTTAAATCCATACCACTGGAAACCATTTTGGTTTGAGAATCCAGAACCCTGCCACATGCTGTTTCCACGAGGGTTACTACTGAGTTGTGACTGACTCTGTAGTCTAGCTAAACATGTTTGACCTGTGCCTTGTTTCCAAGTCCAACCATTATAACTAACTGATGACTGACCACCATTGTTTATGTCTGGGAAAACAGCAGCCATTGTAGCTGCATTATAATAGTTGAAAACATGGTTCTTATGGTCACCATCATTTCTATTCAACTGTGTAGTAGCATTATAAACGTTTGTTTGTGACCAGTAAGAACTATCGTAGTTGAAAGTATTTCCTCTAGTACATTTCCAAGCAAGCATCCAACCACCGCCACCTAGGTGACTACTTCCCATGGCACAATAAACTTGAGTAGCACCAACAGTGGGAAGAGCAATCCAGTAAACGCCATCGGGTGCTGCTGGGTTTACTGCAAGAATTGCTGCAGCAGATGGTGCTGCTTTATCAGCAGAAGATCCATCAATCTTAGATCCACCAAAACCAGACCACTCATTTCCATCATAAACTTCTGCGGACTCCTCCTCAGTATTAAATCCAATCATACCGATCTCAGGACTTCCTGGTCTGGTACTATTAGTCCATCTTCTGATCTTAAGATTTCCAGTGACATCACATGTGCCATTGGAATCAACAGCCAATGAGTTATTGCCTTGTAAGGATGAGACCCTAGTTACGTTAATCTGCGACATTTCAATTAGGATATACTGCGGCGATTGCTCGAATCATGTGATTGAGAGCCTCTGCTTGTATTCTCTCTGGTGTATCTTGATTGTAATTAGCCAGGAAACCAGGGGAGTTTGCAAAGTCTGCTTTATCAAATTTACCAAGTTTTAAATTATTTACTCTATCTAGCAACTCATTTGCAGACTTTGCAATGTAAGCATTTGCTGCTTCTTTCTTGATGTTTTCGATATTCTCTACATATTTATCTGTATGTTTCTTGCTCATCTCTTTACGATTTCTGAGCATCTCATACTCGTCCTCAGTGATATCTAAGTAATACCTAGACTTTCTGAGTTCGATAATATGCTTGTATTCTTCTTCTGTTAATTGTACGTTCATCTTACGTAAATCTCCACGCGAGCGTTTCTTCTCATACCAGTACGGTTTTGGCAACAACCAACAGCATCACCAGCAGAGAATCTAGATCCACCGCGATACTTCATACCAATACCACCACCAACATCATCGCTACCCATGTTGCCATTGGGATAGAGACCGCCACCATTTTCATTCCAACCAAATCCCCAGCGAGATCTTGTATCTGTACCATTAGATCTATAGTTAAATCCATAGAATCTAACGTCGTTTTGAGTGCTCCAAGGATTACCCCAACCACTGAAGTTCAGAGCATCTCTGATAAAGTATCTATCAACAGTATTAAACAAACTACTCAGTGTGATTCTATTTCCAGCATAAAAATTATTTTCCAACCATGTCCAGTTTCCTAGACCACCAATACTTCCTCCAGCTCCAATGTCAGGAAAACGTGCAAAAATATCTTTTGCATTGAAGTTGTTAAATGATGCAAACTTTGCGTCTCCATCATTCTGGTTTGTGGCATTCGGATTTAATGTGTTTCCATTTGTCCAGTAAGCAGAGTCATACTCAAAGGTTCCACCTCTGGTTGCTTTCATTGCCATCTGCCAACCACCTTGATCATATGAACTATTCATAATACAATACAATTGGGTTGGACCAGAATTTGGAAGATCAATCCAATAAGTACCATCTCCCGCTGATGGGTTTGCTAACTTAATATCATTAGCAGATGGTGCTGCTTTATCAGCAGAAGATCCATCAGGAACAGAAGATCCACCTGCTTCTACCCATTCAGTTCCATTGTAAAATTCCAGAACTTCTGTTTCGGTATTATATCCAAAAGATCCTGTTAAATTACCAGGACGACTTCCCGTTGTCCAGGTAGGAACTTTTAGTCCACCATCAATTTGAAGGACTTGGTTTGAAGGGACGATGACGGTGTTGTTTGCCGCCAATCCTCTCAGTTCTCCAACACTTAAACTACTCATTAAATTACGCTCCAGTTAGATCCGTTAGAAACAGTGACTGTATATCCATTATTTATAGTAACAGGCCCCGCACTCATACAAGATTTACTTGCTGGAATTGTGATGTTTTCCGCAATTGCTTGACGGTTCGCCTTGATAATACCATAGGTATCTAGGTACATAACGTCTTCATTGACTCTAAGTGTTCCATCAACGTTAACATCATTTCCAACATCAAGGTCGTAGCGTGGGTTGCCACTTCTATTAATGCCAACTTTAGAGAGTCTGTAAATATCAGAACCATTAGGTGCTTCTGTCCATCTGGAGGTAACAAATGGTTGGTTGTTTTGATAAACAAGACCATTAACGTTGAAGTTACCTTGGACGTTTAGACCGTAACTAACAGTAGATCCAGTTGCATTGCTACTAGTATCTGTGGTGTTAATAGAAACTCTATTAGAACCACCATTAACTGCAATTGCAGGTGTAGAATTCCAAGATGTTCCACCATTGTTGGTAGATGCTTGGATGGTGAAGATGTTGTTACCAACTAACTGATTACCAATTCTGAAGTTTCTGTAGGAAGAAGAACCACGGAATACCAGTGGAGCACCAGAGTTATCGTTATCAGTATCAATAGTAATCTGATTTTGTACAATCAGTGTGTTATCAATGTATGCTGTACCATCAACATGCAAGTTATAAACTGGATCGGTAACACCAATACCAAGCGAACCACCTGCAGTGCCAACCAGAGACATAATGTGATTATTTGGCGCATCAGCGGCAGATTGTCCAGGTTGCCATGTGTAGAAGTCAATAGCATTTCCACTACCAGTTCCACCAGCGTTGTGGCGAGTTTTGATTGCGTGCTTGTAGTTCTGAGTTGCGTTGTAACCCATGAAGATCTGGGATGTACTAAACACATTAGAGTTGTTACCAGAACCAAGTGCTAGTGCTGCTTTTCCTCCCTGTCCATTTGTAAATCCGTCAATTTGAAGTTTGACATTAGCATTGGTTCCACCAGTGCCACCAGAAATTCTAACGTTATTGTTAGAAGCATCTACGAATAGAGTTCCGCTATCAACTGTGAAGTCATCAGCAACACTGGCAGTAGAAAGCATACTTGCTGTTCCACTTACACTAAAGTTAGATCCAGCACCTGTGACAGTTAGCGAACCAGTCATGGTATCGCCTGCCTTCAGGACGTTGAGGGATGCAGAACCAGTTAGGTTTCCTGTAATTGTTCCAGCAGAGAAATTACCAGAAGCATCACGAATAACAGCAGTAGAAACAATGTTTGCAGAGTTGAATGTAACGTTTCCTGTATTCCAGATCTTGTTACCGTTGATAGTAAATCCATCAGCGTTGGCGACCTGAGCATTCATGGTTCCAGAACCATCAGTGGAGTTACCACCAGTTACAATAAGAGCAACGTTGTAGTTAGCTGCTAACTGTGAAGAGTTGAAGTAGATACCAGGAGCAGAAGAGTTACCATCTGTTCTACCTAGTTTTAGGTTACCAGTTCCACTGTCACTCTCAAGTCTTGCTACTTCAAAGGTGTTGTCGTCTTCGATTGCAAAGTCATGGAATGTAACTCTTACACTTGCAGTACCAATTTGTAGAGCACCAACAAAGTTACCTGCAGTTAATCTACCGAAGATTAATGAATAATCTTCTGTTGGGTCAGAGACATTATTACTAATGATATTGTCAATAGAGATAACGCCAGTTGCTTGAGCATTTGCGTCATACAAGTTGACAGTTTGACCAGGGAGGAATGGAGTTCCACCAAGAACCTGACCAGAAACATAAATTCTATACTTAGAATCACCAGCGAAAGACTTAACTGTGATGGCATCACGAACAACACTCGCACTCTGGAAACTTGGCATTCTGTTATCAGACAGTGTGCCAAAGTTAATATTAAGAGCGTTCTGATACCAAGTACCTTGTCTGTTATCAAGTCTGTCTGCGTCTAGTCCAGAATCAATACCATCATTATTAGATGTCCAAACTTTACCCCATGTACCGAAAGTGGTAACTCCAGTTCCAGAACCACGAAGATACATGTTATCGTTATCAGTGAATGCAAGTTGTCTTACACCACCAATTGCCGTTAGACCGCTACCATCTGCTCTGAGAGTAAGAACCATGTTCTTGGTTCCACCATCATTGAGTTGGTTGGCACTGTTGTTAATAGTGTTGGAAACAATACCAGTAACGAAGTTGTTTGGAGTTGGGTTAGAAGTTGGGTTGTTGATACCACTAAGAAGTCTGATAGTTTTAACTGCCTGACCAGAAATATCAATGTTGTATGTACCAGCTAGTCTATCTGTTGGAAGTCTACCCGTCTGTAGGTTATCTGCATTGGTGAAGAAACTAGAGTCTGCGCCGTCTAGGAAGTCAGCATCAAGACCAGATCCTTGACCAGTTTTCAATTCAATAGAACCGTTACCTGATGTACCAATGTTGAACTGAGATTTCTTGAATCTAGAAACACCAAGTGTACCGTACAAGTCAGCAGAAACTGTTAGGTCACTGACTCTTTGTACGTCAAGTGCGACGTTTGCATACTGTCTAAGAACCGTAGATAGTTTTGCTTTTCCTAGGAAGTTAGAACCAGAACCAACTTCAACTGGAGCAGCAGAGATGTCAAAGTCAGCAGCATAACCACTGCCACCGTCTGTAACGACTACAGATGTAACAGCACCACCAGAAACAATAAGGTTGCACTTAAGTCCACTGCCAGGAGCACCACCAGTAATAGTTAAGTCAAAGTATTGACCGTCAGTGTAACCACTGCCACCATTAGCGACAATAACAGCATCTACGAAATTACCTTGAGTATCTGTAGAATCGAAAGTGATTGGAGAAGAACCACGCTCAAATTCAATGATTGTTCCAAGAGGAATTGTAGCAGTTAATGGATTGTTTAAAGAAATTGTTGTTTGTCCACCAACTGTAATAACACCATTGATATTAGTATTTGCTTGAATACCACTTACAGTGTTCTTAACTGAGTGACCGATGAGAACGTTTGCGTTCGTCTGCATCACAAGTTGACTGGATCCAGAATTTGCCTGAGCAGTTAACTTATCAAAGTATCTGACTTCAGCACCCTTGAGTGACTGTACTGTCTTAGCATATGTTTGGTCACCACGTAGGAATGTGAACGAGTTAGCAGCACCTGCAGTTGCAAGTCTATCAGTCTCAATAACACCAGATGTAATATCAGATGCAGCAATTTGGTTGGAGGATAGTGATACCCAGTTGTTGTTATCACCAGAAGATGTATTGACAACTCTGCTGAGGTTTACAGTTACTGGTGGTGTATCACTAGAGTCAATGTTGTCAGTGTCCGCAATAGCAATGTTATTAACAATGTCACCATACAGTCTGCTTTCAATTAAAGCATTACCTTGTGCTTGTGTTCCTTGTCCAGGAGGTGCAGAGAAGACAACAGTAGGAGCAGAGGTGTAACCTTTACCACCTTTAAATCCATTGAATGTTACAATCTGTACTGCAACAACTTCTCCATTTGCAATAGTACAAGTTGCGGCAGCTGAAACAGCACCTAATCCTTGTCCACCACCAGAGAATGTAACTGTTGGGGGTTGAGTATAACCAGAACCACCGTTGGAGATTGTCAACTGATAAACAACACCAGTTCTATATTCAGATGCCTGAATACGACCACCCGATATACTGCCATTGAAGATATCACCAATGGTAAACTGGATAGTAGGATCAACAGCAAATGCTAAGAACTGACTGTCTAGATCATTGTTAAGAATGAAGGATTGTGATGTATCCTGTTGGATCGCGATATCACCAGCAAGTGCTCCTTCAATAGCAAGTCTTTCTGCTTGGGTTGCAACAGTGTAAACTTCAAATGGTCTGAGTGCTGGGATCTGGTCAATAGAAATCTTACCAGAGTCGGTAAGTTCAACCAGTGCTCTAGGAACAGCGTTCGTAGAATATGGTTTGTTGATGAATGGACCGAGGTTGTTGGTAATGTAATCCTTAACTGCTTTCTGAGTAGGTAGTACAGAGTTGCTTGTGGTAGCACCACCAAGTGTGTTATCGGCAGAGAATCCAGTAACAACAACGTCTCCACCTTTCAGTTTCAGGAACTCAACTTCAGAGATGGTAACCGTACCCGTGAAGGTGATAGCACCAGTTCTGTTTTCAATTCTAGCGAACGTACCAACTTTGAAGTCACCAAGTTCGTCAGTACCAGAAACATAAACACGACCATAGTTTTCGTTTGGTCCACCAACTTGCTCAAGTGCTTCATTCTTAGTACCACCATTTTCTGGCAGTGCAAGATAGTTTGTACCAGAACCTGCAAATTCCCAGGTATGAGAAGAAGAGTTAACAATAGATGGTCTGTGTAGACTAATTGTAGCTCCAGTGATAGCTCCAATAGAAATTGGGTTTCCAGTGGTTTTATCTTTAAGTGACATACCACTACCAACACCATCATCGATGGTTAGTTCTGCACTGTTAT
>Ga0181379_1000900_pt1 | contig 14132 bp, 16 predicted proteins | sample 2SPOviralmetaG_FD_130115 | JGI IMG/M metagenome (GOLD analysis project Ga0181379, IMG submission 130115) | Marine viral communities from the oligotrophic San Pedro Time Series (SPOT) site, San Pedro Channel, CA, USA - 2 SPOT_SRF_2009-07-10 | ecosystem: Environmental > Aquatic > Marine > Strait... | reverse complement strand
TCAGGATGCTGTTCTTATCAATAAATTAAATATAAAAAATTTTAATTTAGGAAAAATATCTTTTGGCAAATCTGGCATTTTTGGAAGAGGAGGTATGAGAACTAAAATTCAAGCTGCACAGGAATTTTTAACTACAAAAAAAGAGGTAAGAATCGTAAATGGAGAAAAAAAGGATAACTTGGTTAATCTAATTAAAACAGGAAAAGGGGGCACTAAGATTTATTTATCCTAGAGCTTTGATTGACTTAGTTAGTCTAGATTTTTGTCTTGAAGCTTTGTTCTTAGAAAGGATTTTCTTATTTGCCAACTTGTCTAGAACCTTTTGAGTAGATTTAAATAAACTTTTAGCTTTTTCAGCATCTTTATCTTCAATAGCTTCTTCTACATTTTTGATCATAGTTCTCATTGATGCTCTTTGAGCACTTTTTAAGGCATTTTTTGCATTAGCTTGCCTAGATCTTTTCTTAGCTGATTGAATGTTCGCCATAGGGGCCGATGATGAAGATTTATTGCCTTAATGTCAATATTCTAATTTAATTTTGATATAAAAGAATATTTTATAAATTATTCTGAATAATTCATTAAAAAATCTATATGGAACCATGCCCCAATACCTAATAAAAAAATTTAGCTTATATTTGTTAGAAGCATTTATGAATGAATGATCAAGATGTAACTCTTTTTTTAAATTTACTGGAGATGGTGTCACGCTTAAAGACTTTATATTTAAAAGCCAATCTCTATCAATTGCATGGTCTATTGGCAAAGACATAATTTGCAGTCTTTTTAAAATTTCTGTGGCTCCTTTTCTGTTTATCAAATAACATCCTGTTCCGGACTTAAATCCAAAGTTGATAGATAAATGAAATTCATTATGAAGGTTTTTTAGTTTATGAGGACTTCCTTTTTCTTTGTCAATATCACTTCCTCCGCTTAAACGTAAAAGGTCAAATTTAATTTTACAATTTAATGCTTTTTTAATAACTTTTTTTATTGAAGGATTAAATTCAATATCATCTTCACAAACTAAGGCTAAGTTATGATCAGATTCAATGAATTTTTTTAGAACTTTTAAATGACTTAGATAGCATCCTAGCTCACCTAGATTTATCTTTTTACCATGAAGAACAGAATATCTGAAATGAGAAAAATTTGGATGAGGTAATTTAATTTGCTTACCATCTACAGCTTCAACAAGAGTATATTCAAGTTCGACTTTTTGAAATTCTTTTTTACAAGAATTTAATCTTTCTTGTGCTCTTTTAAGATTTATTAAATAAGTAATCATTTTCTAATTATACAAATTTGGTGGAGGCGGCGGGCATCGAACCCGCGTCCATCAATCCATCCCCGTCAGATCTACATGCTTAGATTCATCTTTTAAATTCCTTTATTAAATCTCCGATGAGCAGGATAAATAAAAAGTATTCTGTTTTAGCTTATTAGAAAAGTTACAGAAAAACCTTCCTAAGCAGTCTATTAATCGACTCTCAATTACCCTAATAGACATTAGGTAAAGAGAGCTAGCCAAATTATGCGGCTAGTGCGTAGTTTGCTTTATTGCCAACTAATTGTTTTGTAACTTATTTTAACGAGATTGTTACCAGCTCGACATGCACTTTAGGTTCAAAAACAGATGTCTAATCCATTTCGCCCCCTTAAAAGGACTTCTATTCTAAATTGTTTTTTAAAAGTTGCTATTAATCTTGATTGTTTTTTTCTTTTCTTTATTCCATTCTTTTCTTTTAATACTCTCTCTTTTATCAAATTTAGTTTTACCTTTTCCTAAGCTGATCCTTAATTTTACTAAATTATCTTTCCAAAATATTCTTATTGGAAGGCAAGTTAAGCCTTTTTCTTTAGTAGCTTTGTATATTTTAGATAACTCAGCTTTAGTAAGTAAAAGCTTCCTTGATCTTAAAGGGTCAACTAATTCTGTTACTTCTTTTAAGGGCGAAATTGATAATCCTATCAGCCAAGCTTCTCCTTTTTTCATCATCACATAACCATCTTTAATATCCACTCTTGAAGCTCTTATAGCTTTTACTTCCCATCCAAGCAAGGCTATTCCCGCTTCAAAATTATCATAAAGCGCGTAATTAAACTTTACCTGACGATTTTCAATAGTTGGCTGTCTATTAATTTTCTTGTCTTTAGCCATTTAATTAGTATAACTTGTTAATAGTTTTATAAAATCTCTTCAAATGAGCAAAGAAAATATATGGCATAGTAACACCACCTTCATTTTAGCTGCATCTGGATCTGCAGTTGGGCTGGGGAATATTTGGAAATTCCCTTACATGGTTGGTTCTAACGGGGGCAGTGCATTTGTTCTAGTATATTTGATTTGTATCTTACTAATTGGCTTGCCAGTTATGGCATCAGAAGTATTAATAGGCAAATATGGAAGGAAAAGCCCTATAAACTCACTGAAAGATATATCTTCGAAATTCAATATATCAACTGCTTGGAGGTATCTTGGAGTTTTGGGTGCCTTAGCAGGAATTCTTATTTTATCTTACTATAGCGTTTTCGCTGGAATAGCATTCTCTTATATTTTTAACTTATTTCCTTCTGGTTTAGAAAATCCTTCAAATTACTCTACAAATTATTTTTCTGACTTTTCATCCTCTCCTTCGAAGTTGATTTTTTGGCATACTACATTTCTTTTAGTAACTTGCTTCATTGTGGGCTTGGGAGTGGTGAAGGGTATTGGCAGATCGGTAAATTTATTAATGCCATTTTTGTTTTTATTTATCATACTAGTTTCAATTTATTCTGGAATAACAGGCGACATAAAAAAAACCTTGATATTCTTGTTCAATCCAGATTTTTCTGCATTGACCCCACAAGTTATTGTAAGCGCTATGGGACAGGCCTTCTTTTCTTTGTCTATTGGGATGGGAGCCATAATGGCATATGGAGCTTACATGCCAGAAAAACAACTTATAGGTAAAACAGTTTTAACAATTATATTACTTGATACTCTAGTAGCATTGGCGGCTGGAATTGCTATCTTTCCAATAGTTTTTAGTAATCCTTCCTTGTCAATAAATGCAGGACCGGGACTAATTTTCGAGACTCTTCCTGTTGCTTTCTATTCCTTACCTTACGGAAAAATATTTTCTATTATTTTTTTTACGCTTATTTCTATAGCCGCACTGAGTTCTGCAATATCTTTGTTAGAGCCTTTTACAGCATGGATGGAAGAGCAAAAGAAATTAACTAGAAAAAAAATAGTTTTAATTTTGGGTATGTTGATATGGGCTGTTGGATTAGGAAGTATTTTCTCTTTCAATATTTGGATAGAGAAACGAATATTAGGTTTTAATTTTCTTGAAGGAATCGATTACATTACCAACAATATAATGCTACCGATGGGAGGTTTTTTTATAGCCTTATTAGCTGGGTGGCTTATTCCTTATGAATTTATAAAAGGAAACGTAAAATTCTCAAATTTCCAGTTTAAAATTTTTTATTTCTCACTAAGATACATTTCTACCAGCGCGATTATTTTGATATTTCTATATTCAATTTTTTAGATTCTCCTTCTGTATCTTCATTAGAAGAAGTTTCTATTTGTTTAAACCAAGAAGTAAGTTTGTTATCTTTGAAAAGAAGAGTGTGATGAACCTCTCTTGTTAGTTCGTTTCCAATAAATTCAAAGCCTATGTAATCCCATTGGTTGGAATTAAAAGGATCTTTTACTGATGGTGTACCCATAATGTATTGAACTTGAGCCTTAGTTAAACCAGTTTCTAGCTTAGAAAGCATATCTGTACTAATTATATTTCCTTGGGCAATTGGAACTTGGTAAAAATTACTAGCACAGGAATAAATAAAAAAAATAGTTATAATAAGTATTAGTTTAGAAAGATTCACGAACTGATTTAAGCACACATTTAAAAATGAGCGAAGATAAAAATTTAAGAAAGGCAGGTCTTAAAGTTACCTTACCAAGGGTAAGAATTTTAGAGATTTTCGAACAATCCTCTGAGAGACACCTCAGTGCTGACGATGTTTATAAAAAAATTATTGATTCAGGAGATGAAGTTGGACTAGCAACAGTTTACAGAGTCTTGACTCAATTTGAATCTGCTGGAATTCTCATGAAACAGAATTTTGAATCAGGTATTTCTGTTTATGAACTATCTTCTAATCCAAATTTCGCCGAACATCATGATCATATGGTTTGTATTAAAACAGGAAAGGTAATTGAATTTAATGATCAAGTCATTGAAGAGATACAAGAAAAGTTAGCGGATTCTCATGGTTATAAATTAATTGATCACAAACTTGTGCTATATGTAGAACCTAAAAAGGAAAATGAGTAAAAAAAGTAACAAAGAAAATACCTCTAAAATAGAAGATATCGAATCATCTAAAGATTTAGAATTGGAAGAAAAAGAACGTACTGAAGAAAATGACATAAATACTCCTGAAGAGGAAAATAAAGTTTTATCAGAATTGGTAAAAGTATTGGAAGAAAAAGTTCTTAGAGCTCAAGCAGAAATAGAAAATATTAGAAAAATTTCTCAAAAAGAAATTCTTAAATCTAGAATATTCTCTGCAGAATCTATTGCTAAAGATCTTCTGACTCCTATAGATAATCTCCATAGATCCTTGGAACATTCTGAAAATGGAATTCCATCTAGCTTGATAGAACTTGTTTTGAAAGATATTTCTAAAGCTTTATCAAATCAAAATATAGAAGAAATAGACCCTCTAGGAGAGAAGTTCAACCCAAATTTTCATGAAGCTTTATCTGTTAAAGAAGATAAGAATAAAGAGTCTGAGGAAATATTAGAAGTTTTACAAAAAGGATATAAAATTCAAGATAGAATTATTAGACCCGCACTTGTCATAGTAAATAAAGTTTAGTTTTTAACTTGTTTTTTTCGTTTTAGCCCTCATTAAAGGATTTAGATAAAATTGAGGAAAATATTATGTCTAAAATAATTGGAATAGATCTAGGTACTACTAACTCCTGCGTATCTATTTTAGAAAGCGGTCAGCCCAAAATAATAGAAAATTCAGAAGGCGACAGAACAACCCCATCCGTTGTGGCTTATACAGATAGTGAAGTCATTGTTGGCCAAAGCGCAAAACGTCAAGCTGTTACAAATCCAGAGAACACCTTATATGCAATTAAAAGATTAATAGGTAGAAAGTTTGACGGAGAAATAAAAAAAGAAGCTGAATCTACGCCCTTTAAAATAATTAAAGCTGATAATGGAGATGCCTGGGTTGAAGTGAAAGGTGAAAAGCTTGCTCCTCAACAAATTTCTGCTCAAATTCTAACTAAAATGAAAAAGTCAGCAGAAGACTATGTAGGACATGAAATAAAAGAAGCAGTAATTACTGTTCCAGCATATTTCAATGATTCTCAAAGGCAGGCGACCAAAGATGCTGGAAAAATTGCTGGGTTAGAAGTTAAAAGAATCATTAATGAACCTACAGCTGCTGCATTAGCTTTTGGAATGGATAAGAAAACTGGGGATCAAAAAGTCGCTGTATATGACCTTGGAGGAGGAACATTCGATATTTCAATCATAGAATTAGCTGATGTTGATGGAGAAAAGCAATTCGAAGTTCTTTCAACAAATGGAGACACATCCCTTGGCGGAGAAGATTTCGATAACGTTCTTATTAAACATCTTGTAGAAGAATTTAAAAAAGAACAAAATTTCGATCTAACTCAGGATTCATCGGCAATTCAAAGATTAAAAGAAGCTGCTGAAAAAGCTAAGATCGAGCTATCTTCAAATCAACAAACTGAAATTAACCTTCCTTACATTACTGCGGATTCTTCCGGGCCTAAACACCTCCTTCTAAAACTAACAAGAGCTAAGCTAGAGTCTTTAGTCAGTGATCTCGTTTCTAAAACTCTTAGACCTGTCGAAACAGCACTTAAAGATGCCAAAGTTTCAACCTCAGATATAAGCGATGTTATTCTTGTTGGAGGTCAAACTAGAATGCCTTTAGTTCAAGATAAGGTTAAAGAATTCTTCGGTAAAGAGCCCAGAAAAGATATAAATCCTGATGAGGCTGTTGCAGCTGGAGCTGCAATTCAAGGGGCAGTTCTTGCTGGAGACGTAACTGATATTCTTCTTTTAGACGTTACTCCCTTAACTCTAGGAATTGAGACCATGGGCGGAGTCATGACTCCTTTGATTGACAAAAACACCACAATACCAACAAATAAATCTCAAATCTTTTCCACAGCGGAAGATAATCAAACAGCAGTTACAGTGAATGTCGTGCAAGGTGAAAGAAAGCAGGCCAAAGATAATAAGCAGTTAGGTCTTTTTAATTTAGATGGAATTCCTGCTGCACCAAGAGGGATGCCTCAAATAGAAGTTTCTTTTGATATAGATGCAAATGGAATTTTAAATGTTTCAGCCAAGGACAAAGCTACTGACAAAGAACAATCTATTACTATTCAAGCTTCCAGCGGACTTTCTGAAGAAGAAATAGAAAAAATGGTTCAAGATGCTGAGGCTAATGCAGAAGACGATAAAAAATTCGAAGAGCTTATTCAAGCTAGGAATGCTGCTGATACATTGCTGCATGGATGTAAAAAAACACTTGATGAATCTGCAGAAAAAGTAGAAGCATCTGAAAAGGAAAGTATCGAAAGCGCAATATCTGATCTTGAAGAAGCTTTAAAGGGTGAGGATAAGGATCTTATAGAGGAAAAAACAAAATCACTAGCTGATGCATCTTCTTCCTTGGCACAAAGACTTTATAGTGAGCAACAACAAGAAAATCAAGAAAATCAAAATAATCCTGATGACAATAATGCTTCTTCTGACGAAGAAGTGGTAGATGCAGACTTTGAAGAAGTAAAAGAAGAGAAAAGTTAAAAAAAACTTGCTGAAACATCATGAGTAAGAAGGATTATTATGATGTTTTAGGTGTTACTAAAGGGGCTTCTAAAGATGAGCTAAAAAAAGCCTACCGTAAATTGGCCATGAAGTTCCATCCAGATAGAAATCCGGATGACGAACAAGCATCAGAAAAGTTTAAAGAACTTTCCGAGGCGTATGAAATTCTTTCTGATGATCAAAAAAGACAAACATATGATAACTTTGGCCATGAAGGAGTTAATTCTTCTTTTTCAAATTCACAGGGGGCTGCTGATGCTTTCAGTGATATTTTTGGAGATATTTTTTCTGACATCTTTGGCGGTGGGTCAGGAGGGGGGAGAGGTTCATCAAGAGGAGCTGACTTAAGTTATAACTTGGAAATATCCCTTGAAGACGCTGTCTTTGGTAAATCTTTAAATATAGAAATTCCATCTAAAGAAAGATGTAGTGGATTATGGAATAGATGTTCATATTGTGGAGGATCTGGAGTAATAAGACAGCAACAAGGATTCTTTTCTATGCAGCAAACTTGTCCTCAGTGTAGAGGAGAAGGAGAGTCTCATGATTCAAATTGTTCAAAATGCAATGGTTCTGGATATATAAATAAAAATAAAAAGCTTTCGGTAAAAATTCCCGCCGGCGTTGACGAAGGAGACCGAATTAGACTTTCAGGTGAAGGAGAGCAAGGAAGAGGTGGAAGCCAAGGGGACTTATACATTTCAATAAATGTAAAAAAACATGAAATCTTTGAAAGAGATGGAAAACACCTTTATTGTGAAGTTCCTTTAGATTTTGTAGATGCTGCTTTAGGAGGATCAATAGAAGTGCCAACCTTAGTGAGTAAAGCAAAAATAAAAATTCCAACAGGAACACAAAGTCATAAAATTTTTAGACTTAACGGAAAAGGAATTAAACCTTTAAGAGGAGGAAAAGTTGGAGATATTTTAGTTAGAGTAATAGTGGAGGTTCCAGTAAACTTGAATGCAAATCAAAAAGACCTTTTGAACAAATTTAAAGAAAATATGTCTCATACAGATAACTCCCCTTTAATGAGTTCTTGGTTGAATTCAGCTAAAGATTTTTTTAAAAAATTATGACCATAAAAACATTGTCCCCTAAACAGACGGAATTTATTTTAATTGGCGCTACTGGGAAATTAGGAAAATCAATTACAGAGAATAATATAATCACTTATGGCATTTGTTCAAAAAAAAACCCTTTAGTTGGAAAAAAAATTGATCGTATTAAAGAACCATTATTATCTTCTTTCGAAGAAATAAATCTTGAAAAAGTAAGCAATTCAATAGTTATTGATGCTTCTTACCCAGAGAATTTTGATAGGATTCATGAATTCTGTCTTAAAAATAAGATCCCTTTAATACTGGCTTCAACTGGCCACAGTGATAACCATTTCAAAAAACTAGAAATTTTATCCAAAAATGTCCCTGTTTTAAAAGCTCCTAATTTAAGTGAAGGCATAGCTTTTTTTAAATCGCATATTCTTAAGCCTATTATTCTAAATATAAATGCTAAAACATCTGTTTCAGAATTTGAGAATTCTGTAAAAACATCATCAGATTTAAAAATAAAAATTATTGAAACTCATCATGATCAAAAAAAAGATGCTCCTTCTGGTACTGCCTTGGATATAAAGAAATACATCTCTAAAGGTCTAGTAAATTTTAATGAAGAAATAAAAGTAGAATCAATTCGAGATAAGTCTTCAATAGGCAAGCATGAAGTTACATTTACTTTTCAAAATGAGGAAATATTAGTCTCCCATAATGCTTTGAGCAGAAACATTTTTGCACAAGGAATATCTCTTGCAGAAAGCATAATAGAGAAAAAACCTGGCATATATTCTATGGTTGATTTGATTGAAGATTTTTAATAAAAGTTCTTTATTCTACTTTTCTAATATGTTCTAATTCTTTTTCTGTAATTTACAGATATTAAATCACACTCGTTTGTTTTTGGTATTAGGGTGCTGGTATTGCTCAATATCAGTTTGATACCTAGCAGCGGGGAGGAATAACCCAGCCCAAGGGCTATAAAAAAGGAGCAAAAAATGGAAGTATCCATTGAACAAATGTTGAAAGCTGGAGTTCACTTCGGCCATCAAACAAGATTTTGGAATCCCAAAATGGAGCCATATATATTCGGCGACCGAAAAAAAGTTCACATTATTAATCTAGAAAAAACATTAGATTGTTTGAAACCAACTGTAGAATTTTGTAAAAAACTTTCTTCAGCTAATAATCGTATTTTGTTTGTTGGAACTAAAAGAGCTGCAAGAAAAGTAGTAAAAGAGGAAGCGATTAGATGCAATATGCCTTACATCAACCATAGATGGCTTGGAGGAATGCTTACAAATTACAAAACAGTAAGATCTTCAATAAGAAGACTTGAAATATTAACCAATCAAGAAGAAGAAGGGAAGTTTGAGGAATTAACCAAAAAAGAAGTTTTGGGCATTAAAAGAGAAATGGAAAAATTAGAGCGTTCAATAGGAGGGATTAAAAACATTGGTGGACTTCCTGAAGCGCTTTTTGTAATTGATGTAGAAAACGAAAAAATTGCAATAGCAGAAGCTAAAAAAATGGGAATTCCAATTATAGGGGTTGTTGATACAAATTCTAATCCCGATAATGTTGATTATATTATTCCTGGGAATGATGATGCTATTAGATCGATATCTCTCATTTCAAGGATTATTTCAAATGCCTGTCTAGAGGGTTCTGAAATGTCTGGGGGAACCAGAGCTTCAGCAGACGGACCTTTGGTAGTAAAAAAATCTTCCCCTGAAGAAATGAATGTAGATTCATCTGAAGATGTAATTTCTGGAAAGGTTGAAGAAAAAAACAAGGAGGAGTAGATGTCTATAAAAGCAGTAGATGTAAAAAATCTTAGAGAAAAAACTGGTTTGGGTATGATGGAATGTAAAAAAGCCCTAGAAGAATCTCAGGGTAACTTAGAAGAAGCAATAACTAATTTAAGAAAAAATAGTGCTCTTAAAGCAGAGAAAAAGTCTTCTAGAACAGCTGTTGAGGGAATAATCATCGCAGAAAAGAAAGAAAACGATATTGTTTTTGTTGAGATAAATTGTGAAACTGATTTTGTTGCTAAAGATAATAATTTTATAGACTTTTGTAATGAATCTCTAAACTTTGCCATTGAGAATTTAGATAAAGAAAATCTTCTTGAAGAAGTAAGCAACGGCATGGAAGAAAAAAGGATGTCTCTTGTTCAAAAAATAGGTGAAAACGTCATAGTCAGAAAAGTCGAAAAATTAACAGGCAAAATTTTAGCCTTTTACATACATTCCAATAAAAAAATTGCTGCAGGTGTTGCTTTTAACACAGGCGAAGAAAATGTAGCGAAAGAAATTGCAATGCACGTGGCTGCATCAAATCCTTTAGTGCTTTCTCCAAATGATTTAGATGAAAACTATATCAATCGTGAAAGAGAAATTTTTAAATCCCAAGTTGAAAAAGAAGATAAACCAGTAGAGATTTTAGAAAAAATGATTGAAGGAAAATTAAATAAACAACTTTCTGATGTTAGTTTGTTAAAACAACCTTTTGTTAAAGATCCGTCCAAAAAAATTGAAGCCTTTTTATCAGAGACTAGTTCAGAAATTTCATCTTTTATAAGAATTGAAATAGGAGAAGGTATAGAGGTTGAAAAAAAAGATTTTGCAGAAGAGGTAAAGTCTCAGCTAGAAGGCTAAAATATGCCAATCTATAATAGAGTCCTTTTAAAACTTAGTGGTGAATGGTTCTCTGGAGAGAAAGAAAAAGGTTTTGATCAGAGTACCTTTGAAATTGTTTCTCAAACTATTAAGAAAACTCCTGATACACAACTTGCAATAGTTTTGGGTGGTGGAAACATCTTTAGAGGAAAAGAATTAAAAAACTTAAATATCGATCAAGTCTCTGCAGATTATATAGGAATGCTCTCAACTATAATGAATGGCATTGCATTATCTAACTACCTAACTTCCCAAGATTGTAAAAACTCTTTGTTTTCATCTTTTGCAATTGGAAATTTTATTAAAGCTTACAGCAAAGAAGAAGCTGATAATGCTTTAAAGTCTAACAACACAGTACTCTTGGTGGGAGGCTTAGGAAATCCTCTTTTCACAACTGACTCTACTGCTAGCGTAAGAGCAGTAGAATTAAATTCAAATATTATGTTAAAGGCTACAAACGTAGATGGAGTTTTTTCAACTGATCCAAAAATTGATGCAAATGCAAAGAAATATAAAAGTTTAACTTTCAATGAAGCAATAAATAAAAATTTAAAGGTTATGGACCAAACCTCTCTTTGTTTTTGCAGAGACTATGGTTTAAATGTAAGAGTCTTTGATGCAAATAAAAAAAATGCTTTAATTTCAGCAATAAATGGCGATGAAATTGGCACACTGGTGCACGATTAATATGATTATTGAAACTGAAGCAGAATCCAAAGAACAAATGCAAAAAACACTATCATCTTTGGAAAAAAAACTACAAAGATTAAGAACGGGAAGAGCAAACCCTTCCCTGTTGGATTCAATTGAAGTCGACTACTATGGTTCAATTACGCCCATAAGCCAAATGAGCAATATATCAATAGAAGATGCAAGGACGCTTTCGATAGTTCCATGGGAAAAAGATCAGGTGCAGAGTATCGAAAAAGCTATTCAATCCTCTGATATAGGTCTTCAACCAGCGACTTCAGGAGATGTGATTAGAGTAATAATTCCTGAACTTACGGAGGAAACTAGAAAAGACTTAATCAAAGTTGCAAAATCTGAAGCTGAAAACTCAAAAGTTTCTATTAGAAACCAACGAAGAGATGCTAATGGGATGTTAAAGGAATTTTGTAATGAAAAAGAAATTTCACAAGATGACCTAAGACGTGGTGAAGAAATTATACAGAAGCTGACAGATGAATTTATTGAAAAGATTGATGTTCTTCTAGATAAAAAAGAAAAAGATCTTTTAGAGATATAAAAATGAAGCAAAGCCTTAACCATGTTGCGATTATCATGGATGGTAATAATAGATGGGCAAAAAATAAAGGCTTACCCTCTAAAGAAGGCCATAAAGAAGGCGTAAAAAAAGCAAAATTAGCAGTTGAATTTGCTTTGGCAAATAGTATCAATTATCTAACTCTATTTGCGTTCAGCACAGAAAATTGGCTTAGATCTGAAGCTGAAATTACAGATTTAGTCTCTTTATTTTTTAGCGCGTTAGAAGAGCAGACTCCTGATCTCATTAAAGAAAATGTAAAGTTAAGTTTTATTGGAGACGTTTCTAGGTTTAATAAAAAATTACTAAAAAAAATTGAAAAATCAACAAAAGACACAAGTTTGTATACTCCTAAATTAAATTTAATAGTAGCTGCTAGCTATGGAGGAAAGTGGGATATTTTAAACGCAATGAATCAATATCTTTTAGATGAAAAAAAGAAGAAAAAAGATAACTTGCAAATTATCGAATCTGACTTTGAAGAATATTTAGAAACAAAAAAATATCCTGATCCTGATTTAATTATTCGTTCAGGAGGGGAAAAAAGATTGAGTAATTTCTACTTATGGCAGTCAGCTTATTCAGAACTATATTTTTCAGAAAAATATTGGCCTGATTTTGAAATTGAAGACTTAAAATTAGCCTGCGATGACTTTTCATCTCGAAAAAGAAAATATGGGATAGAGACAGGTTAAATATGCTGAGGATTATTACCGGATTGTTATTGGGCTTGTTTAGTTTGTTGGTAGTATTTTTTACTAGCAATATAGTTTTTCAATTTTGTTTATTTACAATTTTAATCTTATCTCTTGTTGAGCTTTTAAGGCAGTCAGAAAAACGCAATAAATTTATTAGGATCATATTAGGTTTTATTGCTATCAATATTATTTTGATTCTTCCGATAACCAATTACTTTCCAAGAAGTTTTTTTTTCACAGCAATATTAATTTCTGCATTAACAGATATTTTCGCTTTAGTTTTTGGAAGGCTCCTCGGAAAAAAATATGTTTTTCCAAAAATAAGTCCCAATAAGACTCTTGAAGGAACTTTATCGGGGGTATTCTTTCCTGGATTTTTATTAATTCTCTCCACTTTTTTATTTAATGATTTACAGGTAGGTGAGAATAAAATCTTTTATGAATATTTATCTACTGGTGTTTTAACCGATTCTTTAGGTTATTTTTTATCTTTTCTTATTATTACCTCTTGTTCCTTAATTAGTATTTCTGGGGATTTAATAGCAAGCAAAGCAAAAAGACTCTTAAAAATAAAGGATTTTGGAACTTTATTGCCAGGTCATGGAGGAGTTCTAGATAGGATAGATAGCCATTTATTTTGTATTCCTCTTTTTTTTCTTTTAAGTAGTTTTATCTAATGGATAATGTAATCATACTTGGCTCAACAGGCTCTATTGGAAAGTCATCCATAGAAGTAATTAAAAAAAATAAAAAAGAATTTGATGTAAGTTGTTTAGTTGCTTCTTCAAATGAAAGTTTGATTAAAAATCAGGCTAAAGATTTTAAAAATTCAAAAATTTTTCTTGAAAATCCAAAAAAAAATAATTTTTCAAAAAAACTAATTTGCAAAGAAGATCTTTTAAAATTAATTTCTAGTAATAAAGCAAATATTGTTATTGCTGCTATTTCTGGATCAGAAGGCCTAGAGCTTATTTATCATTCAATTAAGTCTGGCAAGAAAGTTTTGATTGCAAACAAAGAGCCTCTTGTTATGGCTGGAGAATTCTTAATGAAAGAAGCAAAAAAAAGTGGAGCTGAGATTATTCCTATTGACTCTGAACATTGCGCAGTGCATCAGAGTACTAGGGGTAAAGATCAGGGCAGCATATCTAAAATTACTCTCACTTGTTCTGGCGGACCTTTTTATAATTTACCAAAAAATAAATTTAAAGAAATTACTATTCAAAGAGCTCTAAAGCATCCAATTTGGCAAATGGGAAAAAAAATTACTATTGATTCCTCGACTCTTATGAACAAGGCTTTAGAAATTATTGAAGCTAAATATTTATTTAATATTGATTCAGAAAAAATAGATACCATAATCCATCCAGAAGGCTTAGTTCATTCTTTCGTAGAATTCTCTGATGGAACTATTTTAGCATCTATGGCGAACCCTGATATGAAAATACCAATCTCATATGGTTTAGGATTTCCAAAAAGTATTTCTAGCGTTTCAAAAAAAATAGACTTACAAACACTTAAGAAATTAACATTTCATAAAATTAATCGTC
>Ga0181379_1000898_pt1 | contig 14142 bp, 30 predicted proteins | sample 2SPOviralmetaG_FD_130115 | JGI IMG/M metagenome (GOLD analysis project Ga0181379, IMG submission 130115) | Marine viral communities from the oligotrophic San Pedro Time Series (SPOT) site, San Pedro Channel, CA, USA - 2 SPOT_SRF_2009-07-10 | ecosystem: Environmental > Aquatic > Marine > Strait... | reverse complement strand
GCTACAACCTAAGAAAATTAAGATCAATGACGGTCTTACAATCGAAGGGAAAGCCAAGTAAGGCAATAGATGTGTGGGGGAGTGTTTTGCTCCCCCAACTTTAGGAGATAATATACATGTCAGCAGAAGCAATTGAAGATATCAAGTTAGATGAAAAGATTAAACGTGTACCTACGTTACCATCTAAGTATAATGTTATACTAATTAATGACGATGCAACGCCTATGGAATTTGTTATAGGTATCTTGCAGACCATTTACAAACATTCTGAAACAACCGCAAAAGATATTACTATGAAGATTCACAATGATGGTTCTGCCGTTGTTGGGACTTATAAGTACGAAGTAGCAGAACAAAAGGCTACAGAAACAATTCAAGTAAGTAGAAACAATGGTTTTCCATTGTCAGCACGGATCGAGAAGGAATGAATTTAAAAGAACTAACCTGGGAACATCATAAGAACGCTGAGCGACAAGAATTCGTCAAAGAACTTATGAGCGGAAATATAACGCCAAAGCGTTATGGTACATTTCTGTTTAACCAGCATCCACAATACAATATTTTAGAAGCCACAGCAATGATTTACAATCTTGTTGATATTAGAATGGCTCCGAGAATACACGAAGACTACGGTGAGCTTTGGGAAGAGTTTCAACCTAACCAACCACCATTATTGCCAGTTGTAAAAGAGTACATGAATCACATCATGACAATCAAAGACGACCCAGATAAACTTATGGCACACTTATATGTAAGACACTTAGGAGATCTAAGTGGAGGCCAAATGATTGCTAAGAAAGTTCCTGGCAGTGCAAAGATGTATCAGTTTGAAAACAAAGACCAACTCAAAGAAACTATCCGTGCAAGATGTACAGATGCAATGGCAGACGAAGCAAAGATATGCTTTGACTTTGCTACGCAACAGTTTAAAGAAATGATGGCTCTTGATGCAGATAATTGATGACCTATTACCAACAGCGTTAGCAGACGAAATAGAAACTAAGTTTAAACAAGATACCAAATGGTCCTTGGTGGACTATTCATCTGGACCTGAAGCAGACTATTTTGATCACCCACAAATAGTAGACGGCCCACAGTTTGTAAACATGAGTTTTCATATGAGGCTTGAAAAAGATCAAATAGATAAAGACACACAGTTATTACTAATGAATGTTCTTTGGCTGTTAGCAAAACGTTTTGATTTTGAATTAGAATTTTTATTGCGTATTAAAAACAACTGTACACTAAAAGACAGCACCTATATAGAAAAGTATCATCCACCGCATGTAGATGCAGATGATCCGGCTATGTATACTTGTGCATATTATGTAAATGATAGCGACGGCCCGTTGAGAATGTTCGACGAAGAAGGAAACGTTACACATACAATAGAACCTAAGAAAGGTAGATGTGTTGTATTCAAAAGCAACACCAAACATGCAGGTACACCTCCGGTAAATACTCCATATAGGATTATGAGTAATATAATTTTTAAACCTAACAAGGATTTTTTATGAGTAGTTTATGGGACAAGCTAATTGAATGTCAACACAATATTATAGATACTTTTGATGGCCATGCGTCGGAGATTGAAGAACCCGGGCTGGATTATTTTAACCGCCCTGATAGCGGCTGGATTAATCGTGTGTGGGCTAACGAGTATATTAGGCGGGCTCACATAGATGTTGTAGATGCACGTAAAACAAAAGGCTTGTGGATGATGCATGTTTGCATATTTCCACGCTTAGATAATCCTGCACCAATTTACGGCTTTGATGTCATTGCAGGCAAGAACAAAATAACAGGAGCCTTTCACGACCTTTCACCAAGTACTGATCCAGATCATCCGATGATACAAGGTTATTACGAAAGTGTAAGAGACTTTGTTCCAGAGAAGCAACGTGAACTACCCGAATGGGCTCGTAATATATTTACAGGCAAAATGCTTGCGGCTGGTAATGTTAAAACTGACGAAGAAGCAGATGAAATTATCAGTATTGCAACTAATAATTTAGCCTACTACCTTGAGGATGTAGAAGAAACAGCCGGAGAAGGCGATTGGGACGCAGTACAAAAAGCACAAGACTGGTATTGCCATAATCAGCAACAAAATCCACATACAGCAAATGTAATGAAATCATTAGGATTAAATGCAGAAGACGTAGATAAGTTTTGCACAGACATGTTGTTTCCAAAGATTGCATAAATACTAACGATGGAGTTCATACATGCGTTATAATGAAATTAAAGAAGCAAAAAGAGGCGAACCAGATCCTCAAGCAAAAAAGAATATGGTCATCGCTTCTCTCAAAAAGAAGCGCGAGGAAGATCCGGTATTTGATCAAGTATACAAACTTGTTATTGGTCCGGCACTTAATCAACGTATCGAAACGGTATTAACGGCTATAGGTAAAAATGATCCTGATGTAAATGCAAGTATTGTGCAGATGCTGGTTAAGAGCATTCCACAATTAGGCAGTGCAGGTGATGTTAAAAGTTTCGTACAAGACTGGAACGAAGGTAAAGAATTTATAGACCTAAAGAAACTTATTCCTGCAAAGGGTATGGACGGTCCAGCATTAGTAAGCAGTGTAGTTGAAAATCCTCTTGCTGAAAAACTACTTATGGACTTACGAGCATTCAAAGGCGGCAAGTCAGACGCAGGACCTTATGAAGTTGCCTTAGCAATTATAAGTCGCAACATTACGTTTGCTACAGAAGAAGGCGGCGGAGATCTTATTATTAATGGACAAAAGATCGAAATCAAATCCGGTGGTGAAGGTGGCGGCGGTGGTCGTATATATCCGGACAGAAAAAAATTAGCTCAAAAGCCAATAGCAGATGCATTGTCTGGTACAACGTACCAAGACGTAAAGAGTATCCCTGTGCTCGCGGCAAGCGGACGTACAGCAGGCGGCCAGGATTGGGCTGAGTTCAAAAAAAGTTTCCCAGAAGAATTCGCAGGTATAGCAAAGGCAATCAACGATGTTTGGTTTGGTGGAGCAAGACCAGAAATAGAAGCGGCATTTGGTACAGAAAATTTCCAATTGCTTTGGAACAGAGCTATGTTCAATGACTATAAAACACAAGCAGGACATAATGGTGTTCTTATATTAGGACAAACACAGTTCCAATACATTGTTAGTGGCGATCAGTTATTAGCCAGCGTACCACAGTCATCCAAAGGCATGTGCTTCTATCGCAACAGCAGACAAGATAGAGATCTGGGCATCCAAGTCAAACTAAATTAACACTTGACAGCAAGTAAGTCTTGTGTTATACTTGAGTATAATGCAGATTTATAGGAGATTGGTATGGCCACTACTGCTGAAAAAGAAGAATTAGTTGAAACACTAAAAGGACCACGTTTTTATCGTATTATGCTTTGGGGCTACGGCGGCGAAGCTGAATACTTGAAACTTACTAAAGCCCAATACGAATTTTGGCATAATCACATTGAAGAACACGGCGACTCTGATGCAGTAACCTACTGTACATCAGCAGAGGATGGTGAGTTCGAATTTGAGGATATTGATGAACTTCCAGAAGAAATGCAATTCCTAAAACATGAAGGCGAGGACTATAGTTCAAGCTGGTACGAATCACCAACAGGGTTTACACACCAATGGGGTATTGACTATAACAATGCTAATATTACTATTGACGAAGTAGACAGTGATGATTATGGAGCACCAACAAAGCAAGAAATTGTAGACAGTAAAGATCTTGCTGAATACGTAGGTGAACTTGAAGAAGCAAACGACTACAACATTGAACTTACAGAAATGGGTGTAGACGAATGCGAAGAACCTGAATATGTAGCACAAATGTACAGTGCAGAAAAGGGTACATTCTTTGAAGGTGTTTTTGAAACTGTTGGCGATTTTGATCCAAAGAAACTTAAGATATACACAAGCGAATATCTAAATGGTGATGATACTGTAGACAGTATTGAATACGACGGAGAAGAAATAGAAAATAACGGAGGAGACACAAACGGGAAAGGATACAGTTTTCACGTTTGGAAAAACTAATTTATGGACTTAGATGCAACACAAATCATACTTGGAGCAATATATGTTGTGCTTTTTGTAGTATGGTGGGTTATTAAATACGAGGACGATTAATGGGACCTTATTCAGAAGAAAAGCAATATCAACGAGCAGAGTCAATTGCAGGACTACTTGAACGATCACCCGATCTAAGCGATCATGTTCGATCAATTTGGCTTAACCATCTTGCAAATATTGCCCGCAATGAAACCACATACAATTGGCGTGTGAAAGAAATCTATTCAAAACTCAATGGAGGTTGGGCAACAAATGAGCGATAAAGACAAAACAATGGTCTACAAAGTAGAAGATATCTTTGAAGATATTGAGGGAGACGAAAAGAACGTTCTTATGAACATTCCGCCCGAAGTATCTGAAAAGATGGGCTGGGTAGAAGGCGATACTCTTAAATTTACCACAAAAGATGGTAATATTGTCATAGAAAAAGTAGAGAAAAAAACGTAAGTCCTTGATTTTCAAGGAAACGTAATGGTTGACATATCTGCTAATGATGCTATACTATATGTATAGTTAAACAAAAGGGCAAGGCTAATGATCGACATACATATCAAAGGTGGTAGCAAGAGTCAGCGCACTCACGCAACTTCACTGATTCGTTTTGTACACGGCAAGTTCTTAAGCCGCATGAATTATGTGCGGGTAAATTTACATATTAAAGATCTCAAAGATGATGCACTTGGATATTGTTTGCCATCAGATGATGCAGATGAGTTCCGTCCGAGAGAGTTCGATATAGAAGTGCATAACAAACTGCCACTACGTAGATTCTTACAGACAGTGGCACATGAAATGGTACATGCCAAGCAGTTTGCTAAAGGTGAGCTTTACGAAAGCACACGCCTTGGTAAGCACAAGTGGCGTGGTAACTGGCTACCGAAAGCTAATATTGACTACTGGGATCAGCCATGGGAAATAGAAGCACACGGTAGAGAGTACGGCCTGTTTATACAATGGGCAGAGGCAAATGATTTAGGCAAATACAAATGGACACAGGAGGCAAATTAAATGACTACAATTTACAACCCGATTGGATGGGCAGTGGCAAATAAAACAAAAGTACTCCCTCTCAAGAATGTACCTACACAAGAAGCACTTGTGATGGCAGTTGCAATGCAACGGATCAACAAAGGCTATGTGAAAGACACACGTAGGTTTTCAGAAGACAACCCCACAATTTTTGCAAACAAGCAGGCAGTAAGATACGCCTTTGAAAAAGACACTACGTCTTTACCAGCTGACTTTGTTTCTCCAAAGCCTACTGCTGAAGACTATGATGAAGTGGCAAAAATTAACAAGTGGATGAAGCGTTATGTTATGCTGGGCTTAGGTGATGTTGATGATTTCAAGCGAGATATTATTGGAGCAATGACACAAGACACAGTGCCAGTAACACGACTTGGTCTTATTGCATTTGTTCCTGAGTTTGTAAAACGTGACCAACATGAAACAGCTCTTACAAAAGAGATTCGTGTAGAGTATCGTGACTCACAATACTTAGGTAACGAAAAAGATGATGTAACTGATACTGTAACTATTTTAGATAAAAGGTTCAGTGAACGTTGGGAGAGCTTTAATTATACAGCAGTGACTCCAGAAGGTAATCTTGTGAGCTTTATGAACAAGTTCGAACACACTGTTGGTGATAAGAAAAAAATTAAAGCAAAAGTCAAAGCACTTACGACAAACAAGTTGTTTGGTGCAAACGAAACACGATTGAATTACGTCAAACTTTATAAGGTGTAAAAATGTTTCATTACTATAACGTCTATTTGGTAGATACAAACGGCAAGAAAATTAAGCATATTGATCTTGTCAAATGTATAAGTGAACAAACAGCCGCAGAGCAAATATACATGAAGTTCGGTTCTGCAAGTGCATACACAGGCTGGAGTAGAAATAATTTTGTAGCGGAGAAAGCATAATGTTTAGCGAAGATGTACTATGGTTGTTTGGGTCTTATTTGGCAGGCTCAGCAGTAACTTATATTTTATTTTGGAAAGCAACTGTTATTGACGTAAGCACACGTACAATTGATACTTTGATTGACGGCGGCTTCTTGCGTCATAAGCGAACAGAAGATGGCGAAATTGAAATTTTGAAATGGAACGAAAGTGATTAAGGTTCAAGGAAAACTTCCTCGAGAACTTTACGTTGCGTGTAGTGGCGGTGTTGATAGTATGGCTGTGGTAGACTTTCTTAGTCGCAACCACAAAGTCAACATTACCTTTTTTGATCACGGCACTGTTGATAGTAAAAAGGCACATGTTCATGTAGCTGATTTTGCAACAAAGCGTGACCTTCCTTTCATTTATGGGACTACTAAAAAGTTCAAGGGCGATAGACAAAGTTGGGAAGAGTATTGGCGTGTTGAACGTTATAAATTCCTACACAGTATTAATGGAACTGTTGTTACAGCGCATCACTTAGACGATTGTGTTGAAACTTGGATTTGGAGCAGTATGCACGGAACAGGCAAAATTATCCCTTACCAAAACAAAAATGTTATTAGGCCGTTTATGTTGAACCGTAAACGAGAACTTGAATTATGGGCAAATTTAAATACAGTTGATTATTTAGAGGATGACACAAACAAAGATACATGTTATACTCGTAACTATATTAGACATGAAATGATGCCGCATGTTGAACGTATTAACCCGGGCATCACTAAGGTAATTAGTAAAAAGGTGAAAGCATATGGATACTGAATACGTAACATTTGAAGATAGCCTTGGCGATGAAGATTGGGGACTGATCCTTGACAAGGAAGGACAGCTCAAAGGTTTGTTCATTCCAAAAGGCAAAGAAGAGGCTGTTGTTCCACAAAAAATTGTTGACCTGTGTATGGAAGCATTTGGCATAGACATTACTGAAGATGGTGAAGAAATACCAGACCTTTTACATTAGGAGCAAAGTATGAGTGATGATGACAAAAAATTAGACGAAGAAATTACTGTGAAGCAGTTAGCAAGTCTTGCAATGGATGGAGATATGGTAGATCCAATTGACTGGGGCATGTTAAAAATTCGCGAAGAAGAAGCATTTGAAATGATGGCTACTAATGTTTTAGAGCAACTAATGGCATTGCCTGAAAATCAACGTGCAGTCGTTGCTATGGCAAGTATGACTAAATTATTAGTAGAAAATTTTGTACTCAACCTAAGACTCAAGGGAGCAGAAAATGTTAAAAACGGAGTATGATAAAATAGCAATGCTGACTAACACTCACAATGAAACCAGTGTTGAAGCAGAAGTTGATAACTTTACAGAAAGCAAAGGTTTTGATGCCTTTGTTGCAAACAATAAAATTCCAATGCGTTGGAATGGAAGAATTTTTGTAGGTAACGCACATGGTATGGAGTTTACTTCTCCTGGTCCAAAAGTCTACAAATACAACAGGAGAAACTTTTAATGACTAATGACAAATATGATGGTCCGTTTAAGTCTGCCTTTACACAAGATGTAACTGGTGTGATAAAACAAGAACTTGTGACCTATAGAGTGAAGAATGGTATGTTACGTAAAGAAACAGTAACCAGATTGTTTAACAAAGATCAAACTGACTGGAACGATGTTAGTTCAACCGAACCTTTAGTGGAGGTAAAATAATGCCGCTTATTCCAGTAGTAGTTGAGCGTGAAGCTACAGGTGAACGTTCGTGGGATATTTACTCACGTTTAATGAAAGACAGAATCATTATGCTTAATGGACCTGTCGAAGATCATATGGCAAATGTTATTGTTGCACAGATGCTTTATCTCGAAAGCACCAATCCAGACAAAGAAATTAATTTGTATATTAATAGTCCAGGAGGACAAGTTACAGCCGGACTGGCTATCTATGATACTATGCAATACATCAAATGTGATGTGCGCACAATCGTAATGGGCCAAGCATGTTCAATGGGCAGTTTCTTAGCACAAGCAGGAACAGCAGGTAAACGTGTTGTACTGCCAGAGTCACGTACAATGATCCACAGAGTAAGTTCAGGCACACCTGGCACAAGTGGTAGTGTACATGTGCAAGAACTACAGTTTGAAGATGCAAAACGGCACTTCGAAGAAAGTCAAAAAGTAAACAAACGTCTTACAGAACTTTATGTTAAGCATAATACCAAAGGCAAAACATATGAAGAACTGTTTGAAACAATGAAGTTTGATACCTTCCTTACAGCAAATGAAGCAGTTGAAAATGGCTTCGCAGACAAAGTCGTGGAGAAACACTAATGGCAACAGCAAGACAAAGGCAAGACTATAACAATTATAGTGCTAAGGTAAGCAGGACAGTACAACCTAAAGATCCAAGTGCAAGACATTTTTATATCAGTTTGGTAAAAAGTGGTGTACGAATGTTCGCAGGTGGTGCATTTATTATAGGCGGCTACTTGTTAGAAGATTGGGGTTTGTGGATTATGGCAGGCGGTGCATTATTAGTGATTGCCGAAGTACTTGGAATAGCTGAGGAACTATGAGCGATTACAAAGATATACAGCAAGACCTCACAGAGTTAAATGCCGACGGTAATAGAGACCGCGGCCGCAACGGAGAAGATCTCTCAGTAAGCGAAACTGTGGCAAAACTAAAAGGCATTCCGACACGGGATGAACTAAAAATACTATTGGCTCAAAATGTATTAGTTGTAGACTTTACTAAGTTAAACGGTGACAAACGTGTAATGACTTGTACACTACGTGAAGATATGAAGCCACATGCTACAAAAGAAGACACAATTAGTCAGAAAAAAGTGCGTGATATTAGTGAAGCAGTAGTTAGTGTTTGGGACGTTAACGCCAAGGGATGGCGCAGTTTTAGATACGAACGTGTAAATAGTGTTGATATTGTTGACGAATACAGTCAAGAATGGTACAATATTTCTGGTTGACATATTGTAAAAAATTTGCTATAATAAACTTAATTTAAACGTTAGGAGACTAAAATGAATAAAGCAGTATTAATTTCATTGTTGGGATCTGTGTTTATTTCAACCTCAGCATTTGCTGATGTACAGAATGTCACAGACAAGTTCAAAACAGTTGTAGAGAGAGTTCCTACAACTACCCAAATCTGTGAGATTGTAGATGTCCCAATTTACGGACAACAAGGAAGTAACACTACACAAGATATCTTAGGTGGTGCTATTATTGGTGGTATTATAGGTCACCAAATTGGTAAAGGCGATCAAAGAAAAGATAACAGAAACGCTGGTGCTATTCTTGGAGGCATACTTGGTGCTAACAAGCAGAATAACCAACAGACGATTGTAGGTTATCAGCAACAACAGCAGTGCCGGAACCAAACAACATATACCGAAAATGTAAGAGAAGTTTATAGCCACAGTGTTGTTACTTTCTCACATGAAGGTAGAACTTACAGTTTACGATTCCAAAAATAAGAGGTCACTATGTCTAAGCCATTCTTCGGACGGATCCATCACTCATGGACCCAACCTTATAATCTTGGTTACATAAACAATTTTAACCCTCCTATGTCTAAGGAGGAATTGAAAACACAACAAGAATTAGCTCGTTGGGAACGTGTCGACAAAAAAGTCGATGCTATGGATGAATATCCAGATGCCATAAAGATAATTCGCAACATTATGCGGTGAGTTGGCTGAGTGGTCGAAAGCGGCACCCTGCTAAGGTGTTGAACGTGCAAGCGTTCCGAGGGTTCGAATCCCTCACTCACCGCCAGATGTTTAACTAAAGGAGTAGAAAATGCACGTAATAGCTTTGGCGATGATCGCCGGATTATTTGTAAATGATAACGCAGAGTTCTTTTCGAAAGCAAATGAACAGATCGAGCAAGGCATGGAATGGACATATGTAGGTCCACAAACTGCTGACCCAGATGTGCCATCGCTTCCGTTGGTGAACGAAGAAACAGGCGAAAAAACCATTTTGTTTGAACTGCGTCACGCATTTGATAAGTAACATGTGGGCTGGTTTAGCTCAGTTGGTAGAGCAGGGGTTTTGTAAACCTCAGGTCGGGAGTTCGAGTCTCTCAACCAGCACCATTACAAACACACAGAAAGAGAAAAAATGTTACACAAGTTTTTAATAGCCGCTATCGCTACATTGATAGCAACCTCTGCTTATGCAGAAGATCTAACCCTCGAAATGTTAAACAAACGTGATGATGGTGCAAAGATGGTTTACAGTCAAGACATTGCTACAATTGACGTAGGCGATACTGTTACTTGGACACCAGACTCCAAAGGACACAATGTAGAATTCATTGCTGGTCCAGATGGATGGGACGCACCTAAGAAATCAAAACTATCAAAAGAATATTCATATACATTTGACACACCAGGTGTATACTTGTACCAATGCACACCACACAAGAGCATGGGCATGATTGCTATTGTTGTTGTAGGTGAGTTGACACAAGAAGGTGTTGATGCAATTAAAGGTGCAAAAGTAAAAGGCAAGTCAAAGAAAAAATTAAAAGCCTTACTTGCAGACCTGTAAGAAAAAGGTTGACAACACTAAATAAATACTGTATAGTGTATATATAAACGTAAAAGGATAGATAACATGTCACAGACTAACACAACATATATTAATTGTTGGCCTCCTGCCCGGGGTATGTCTTGATGTGACTTTTTAACCAAAAGTTATTTTAAACAAGCCCCTAATAATTAATTTTGTTAGGGGCTTTTTTTGTCGGTGCGGTACAGTAGGAGAGGTACGCTGGTCTCCAAAACCAGTTCGCAAGATGAGGGGGTTCGAATCCCTCCACCGATGCCAACACTAAGTGGCAGAGTGGTTATGCAACGGACTGCAACTCCGTTTACGCCGGTTCGATTCCGGCCTTAGTGTCCAAACTTTTTTCCTAAGTCTTTGAAAACATTAGATTACATTCGATTGACATTGGCATTGAAAGACCATATACTTAATACATAGTTAGGTTAATTGATAGAGGAAAAACAAGATGCCAAAACTTAGTGTAAAACATCCTATTCCAGAGTGTAGCACAGAAGGTTGCTCACGTAATTGCGTTCCGTCACAACATTATTATACTGTTAATAGAAAAGGTGAACGCATACGAACGCACACACAATACAGAAACATATGCGACAGTTGTCATCAAAAGAAAACAGCACGTCGATACGGCATGGCACGTATTTCGCAAATTAGTGCAAAGCGTAAAGGACTTACCGAAGCAGACTATCGAGCATCGTCACATCCTTATTTGCGCTATCGCAAAGACTACTGCGAAAACAAAGATGCACGTTTAGGATTTACATGTAATACAGTACTTCCAACCGCGGAAATGCTTGAAGCGGCAGGTGTTGATAGTTTACGCTCACATAGTTTTTTAGAAGTAGATCATATTAATGGTGATCCGAAAGACAACCGCCCAGAAAATTTACAGACTCTGTGTAAACATTGTCATGTTATAAAGGGTATTCAAAACAAAGACCATACAACAAAAGGTCGTAAAACATACAAGAAAGAAAAAGAAGAAGAATCACAGTTCGATAAATTCTTCAAAGCGGCATAATACTGGTTGACTTTTGTTACAATGGTGTTATAATATACGTATAAATTAGGCACACAAGGCATAAAACTATGGCAGACACTTTTGTAATAAGCGACACGCACTTCAATCATGCGGCTATTCTTACATTCAAAGATTACGCAGGTAAGCCTCCGAGAGAAGGTTTTACTGATGTTAATCATATGAACGAATGTATGATGGACAATTGGGCTGACACTGTTAAGCCTGGCGATACTGTTATCCACTGTGGTGATGTATTGTTTGGACATGACAAGGTAGAGTGGATGGAGGCTAACTTTACGAAGTTGCCTGGCAAGAAAAGGTTAGTTGTAGGAAACCACGACAACTTGAAAATGCTTGCTCCGTTCTTTAAGGACATGCAGTTGTGGATCGATATGAGCGACAAAGGTTTGTTGTTTAGTCACACACCGCAACATGCAAGTACACTTGCTGAGTCACATAGGTTTGGCAAAGGTCCAATACTTAATGTTCACGGACACATACACAGTAACCCTTCTCCGGAAGGACCTTTCAAATGTGTTTGTGTTGAGCAAATCAACTACACGCCAGTCAACATCGAGGAGTTAATATAATGTTAAAACTAACAGCAAAAAATTATAAGTCTGCAGATGCTGACACACGCAGTAGGAGAGAATGGCCTAAGTATAAAACGCAACTGTTAAATGTTGCAGGTCAAAATGCAAAAGCATTTGATGCAAAGCGCATTGGCAGTATGAAAGAGCTTTGGCTTGAATTTGTAGAAACAGGTGTTCCTGATACTTTAGAGAATTGGGAACACTTCTACACTAACCGTTGGGGACTTGAAGGAATCAGCCAAGCCGCAACGAAACTAAAAGAGATGGTCGACAAGATGAACTTGGGTGACATTGATTTAGACATGTGTAAAGACTACGTTGAAGAAGTTGTGTTTAACAAAACGCATTTTGGCATGGGAGGTGAAAGCACTGCTATTGTAGTTGCGGCTGAACATTTTGATATGCCATATAGATTTAGTAATGCACAAGAAGAGTCGCAGGGCATTGATGGATTCATCGGTGACTATCCTGTACAAGTGAAGCCAGCAGATTCTAACTACAAGGCTCACGTACACAATCATGCTGATGTTGACAAGACATTGGTAATACGATACGAAAAGAAGAAGCAAGTTTGCTATATTGAAAACCCTGAATTTGTAGCAAGCAAATGATAGGATTAATATTAACAGTTTTAATGTTAATGATACCAGTTGCTATGCTATTGATTTGGAATAAAGAGGAGCCGAAACAATGAAGTTTGAAGAAATAAAATTTGAATCAACTGATGTACCTAATGGTGTACAAGCACTAATGCAATTTGGCGAATATGAACTGTCAATTGTAAAGAGTGATTTTTCATATGGAGGCAAACAAGGCTTGTATGAAATTGGTGTATTCAAAGATAATGAAATGGTAAGCCTACCAGGCATTACAGAAGAACACGATACAGTAAAAGGGTTCCTATCAGAAGATAATGTGGTGGGAATTATTAAAAAAATGTCAACAATTTCAGGTGTATTTCCTGCAAATTAATGGTTGACAATTACCTCTATGTTTGCTATAATAAGTATATTAATTAGGCAAACATAGAGGCACACATGGCAAAATACAAACAATCATTTCTTAAGCCAACTGAATTTGATCCTAAAGATCACTGGATGGTTGGTATTGTCTGGCCTATAGCAGGGTCGAAAGGTAACGAATATAGTGTTGAATTACATGACAAGGGTTTTGCATGTGATTGCACAGGATTTTCATTTAGAGGCAAATGTAAACATTCACAGGCAGTTTTAGATCAAGTAGAGGGAGCAATGCAATGGTAAGAACACAACCGCAAGAAATTATTACAAGGCTTGAAGCAGACAACAGTCGTCTTGCTAAAGAAGCAGTACTTCAATCAGCTATGGAAGAAGGACTTGATGAGTTCTTTGAAGGTGTTCGAATGGCACTTGACCCGCTTGTAACTTTTGGTGTTAAACAAGTTCCAGAAAAAGATGAAGTAATATCTGCACAAGGTTGTGAATGGAAAGTATTCAAACAACTTGCAGACCAACTTCAAGCAAGAGAACTTACAGGTCATGCGGCACGTGATGCTATTGAACTTGTAATGAGCTCTGCAACAGCAGAACAATGGAATATGTTTTATCGTAGAATCCTAATTAAAGATTTACGTTGTGGTGTTTCAGAAAAGACTGTAAACAAGATTGCAAAGAAGTTTCCGCAATATGCAGTTCCTACATTTACATGTTCACTTGCACATGACTCAGCTAACCATGAAAAGAAAATGGTAGGCAAAAAACAAATTGAAATTAAATTAGATGGTGTAAGAGTTATTACTATTATCCAAGGCGACAAAGTAGAAATGTTTAGTCGTAACGGAAAACAGTTTCATAACTTTGGACACATCATTGCAGAGATTGAAGCAGTAATTAAAGATCACCCTGTACCTTACCCGCTTGTGTTAGACGGAGAAGTAATGAGTGCTAACTTCCAAGACTTAATGAAGCAAGTACATCGCAAAGATGGTCT
>Ga0181379_1000896_pt1 | contig 14155 bp, 26 predicted proteins | sample 2SPOviralmetaG_FD_130115 | JGI IMG/M metagenome (GOLD analysis project Ga0181379, IMG submission 130115) | Marine viral communities from the oligotrophic San Pedro Time Series (SPOT) site, San Pedro Channel, CA, USA - 2 SPOT_SRF_2009-07-10 | ecosystem: Environmental > Aquatic > Marine > Strait... | reverse complement strand
CCCCATCAGACTCACGATTACACAAAATCGCAAATCCAATGGGGCTTAAATCACAGACTATTTTTTCAGATTACCATTGCACCTCCTAAATTTCTGATATTTTAGATTCAAGACCAATCTGTAATCTTTGCTTTTCTCCAACATTTCAAGTCTTCATCGTAAACATAACCTGCTTGAATGAATTTCTTACCTTTCTGAGCCTTAGAAGGTGTCTTCCTGCCGTTTGTTTTGGATTTAGGTCTAAACCCCTTATTGGAAGGTTTTGTATCGCCCCACGCTGCTGCATGAGAATTTCTAAGAAGTATTCTAGGTTGGGCTCTCTGATTAGATACGAATTCACTTTGAATCATTGGTTCATCTGAACCTTGACTAATTTTGTAATGCTTGAAAGGAATTGCATTGAATGAATCACTCACTTCAAATCCTGCGTCTTCAATGTGATACAAGTTAGAAGCCCACACAACATGACCTTCAACAGTCCTAGCAATTACAAGTGGATTCCTACCGTTTGTGATTAGATTGACAATTTGTTGATTTTGTGTAGTATCAACCCAAGCGACACTAGCAGAACCTTGAATACTTCTAATCATATCTCTGGTGGATTCTAGCCTTAGTAGAGCGTTTATACACTCTGTGTCTACTTGGTGTAATCTGGTAGTCTGTAAATCTCTGAAAATCAAATCGTCGTTGTTGATTACACCGTTATGTGTTACTATCATGTCATGTGAAACGATTGGGTGATTGTTACCATTGTTGCTAGTCGAACCTTGAGTTGTGTATCTTGTATGTAGCAAAGCATACAGAAGATTTGAACCGATTTTATTAGACATAATTTTTTGAGAAACTGCTTCAACACTAGAAATAGCATTCTTCCAAACTATGTCTGAATCGCTATTGTTCCATCTGAAAGCAAATCCACAAGCATGACGGCCTCTATCACTTAGACCACTGAAAAGAGCCTCCAACTGAGGTAAAACCTCGCTGTTGTTGGCTGTGAATATTCCACCTATTCCACACATCAGAAATCACCGCCTAGAGTGGAGTCTTCTAGCACACTTTGATTCATCCCGGCTGTGTCGTTGCCTTCTAAGAAAGCGTTGTGTATAGCCCACTTGTTCATGTTTGATGCTTGATGGCCTCTACTGCCTATTTGCCTTGCTCTGGCTTCTAGGGCTGTTCTAAGGTCTGTTCCTGCGTTGACCATGTTTAGAAGGCTGTCTAGGGTAGGAGAATACTTTCTGATGTCGTGACCAAAGTTGGGATGCTCGTCATTGATAGCCCATGAACAAAGTTTGTTCAGTAGTAGAGCAAAGTTGACGATTTTATCACCGTTCAGAGTTCCGTTATGCTGTCTGAATTCTAGTAGTGCATGTTCTGTGTTGACCTTACCTAGATTGATAGGGGAGTTACGGCCTACACCTTGACGCATCATCTTTTGATAGTGGATTTTCTTACCAGTTCCAAAGGTGTTAGGAACATAACCACTGTAGTTGACACGGATATTTTGTCCGCCATAATAAGTACCGCTAGGAGAACCATATCTACGACTTGATGAAACAAGTTTGTTGAAAGCACCTTCAATGAACCAGTCTACTGCGTCAACAATTCTACCGATTCTTTGTGCTAGGTTTGCTGCCCCCATTCTTCTTGCTCTAGCGCTGCTAGATTTGATTCCAATAGTAACATGAAAACCGCAAGACTTGTTGACTTTAGCACCTGCGTTTTGTAGCGCTTTCATGATTCTCTTAAGTTGATTCAGACCTTGACGACCGTAAAGAATTGGTGAAACGATTTCATGACCAATTCCTCTACCTGCATCATTTCTAATAGATGAATCACTAGCAGCAATCCATACATTTTCTGTTCCATCTTCTTTGCATCGTACAGCAAGTTTCTTTGATTCCATGTAACCAAAAATTCTTCTTCCGTGATAATCTGATGAATCAACATCAGTAACCCAAAGCGGTTTCAAAGGAGGTCTTTGACCCATCCTTCTATTATTGTCGATGTGTGGCGCACCATACACCGCACCATTAACCGAATTAATGGCTTGTTCAACTTCTCTTGGCGTTAGCCCGTAGCACTCTATTTCTGCACCGTATGTCTGTGGCATGATTGCCACATGGGAGGCACCCCCTATATTAAGATAAGCGGAAAAAGTCCGTTATTTTACCTTTTACACCCTTCTTTTTACGCTTTCGACGCACTTTAGGTAAGGCCACAGGATTCATCAATTTTGATGTTCCTTTTTCCATATCGAACCACATATATGAATAATCGACTTCCCTCACATTTTCTCCGATTTTGTGAAAATCTACACCCCATCGTTTTGATAATGTGTCATAATCAACAGGCAAAGTATTGAACAAAAGTAGGGTTGAAAGGTTAGCATCAGTCCACCTATTTACGATAGGTCTTTGGGATATGAAAATGGGTTTGATTCTCTTTGCTCTACCTTGAACAGACAGCCTTTTCAAAGACTTGGGTATTTTGGTAGGCGTTATCAAAATTGACGCTTCATCAAGTATCAAAGTGAAAGATGTTTTTGGTTCTGAATCAGATAAAGTAAATAGATAATCTACCATATAAGAAACCTCTTCTTCAAGATAATCTAAGTCTGGAAAGTAAACAGTCATCCTTTCTTTTCTGATAGATTTTAGAGCGTTTTTCATATCATAAATAGGGTCTGCCAACATATCATAATCGCCTAGTTGAGTTTTAGGGTCTATCACAATAAATCTGTGGTATTCTCCAAATTTATTATTTTTCATCGCTTGTTGTAAAGTTGATATTACAGCCGTTGTTTTTCCACTTCCGCTTAATCCTGCCACTAGCGCACCAAGATGTTTACCATCTGGGTGATATAATCTTTCAAGAGTTAGACTCATTTTGAGTCACCTCTTGATTAGGTGCTTGAGGTTCTTTTTTCTTTTTTCTCTTGAATGGGTTCAATCTTTTCAAGAAACCAAAACCTCTCTTTTTTCTGTTTGGGTCTGCGTTCTTTCTGATATGCATGATTGGAGGTGCATAGGCGCTACCAACAGTCGCCCCCCAGACCATCAAAGGGCTAACAGGCATCTGGATGCCATAATGAGCCATTAACTGCATTGTAGAGGCTTCTAGGGCATCCATATCGCTTGGGTGTCGCTCTAGCGTATATTCTGGATTATTCATAACCCCTCTACCCCAATGAGTAATTAATCGGTCTAATCCATGAAAAGCAAATCGGATAACTTGACCTTGTGCGGCCATTGAAACTTCTGCTGCTTGTCCTGTTGCCATCGCTGCGATTGGTTCTGGAATTGATTTTGGTTTTACTTCTGAAAAATCGTCGTCTGCCCAAGAAATATCAGACCAATTCGTTTGATTTTGTGAAGTTTCAAAACCGCTAGACTGAGAGCCTGTCGTTTTTTCATCTTTTTCGCTAGATTCTTCGATAAAAATTTTCGTTGTACTGCGAGCCTGTTTTTTAGAGTCCTTTTTCACAAAATCGAGTTTCTTAGCATGTTTGTAGATTGCATTTCGACTTTTTCCATTTCCTTTTCCATGCCCATAATTATCAAATGTACTCTGAAATTTACCTTCGTCTGTTGAGTGTTTTTCTACCTTGCTCATTCGTTCACTTCCTTGAATTTATCAACAGCATTGTCAACCATTTGATTGCCTGCCATTTCATTTAATTTCATCATTCTTTTATCGTTAGCAACTGCATTCATAGCCATGAAAAAAGAATTCTCATGGTTGTTTAATTCTGCTCTAGCACCATGATAAGTACCAACGAATTTACCTAAGCCGCCGAAAATAAATGCCTGCGCTTGAATAGGCATCACATCTGTATGTTCATTCATCACATTAAGAAAATCAAGCAATTGCGGCCATGCTATCTCTGTCAAATCGTCTAGGGCTGTCCAAAAATTAGGGTCTTGTAACCAAGTCATCAACATCCGGGGTTGACACTATACCATCAATGTTCCTATGCGGTTTAGAATACCACCATTTAGACAATAAATCACCAAAGTTTCTAGCCTTTTTACCAACCCACAATCTCTTGGTTGAATCACCTAAAGCGCTGATAGAATATTGTCTTTCAGCAAAGACATTAATCAAAGAATAATCGTTTTTAATTCTGGCTTCTTTGGCGCTGTAAGGTTTCATAACCTTTGTTCTGATTGCGACTCTATCTTGATTTTCTTCACAAAATCGGAAAATACCTCCAACATTAAATCCTCGTAAAAAGTACGAGGCGCTACCTCTGAAAGTTGTTTTTGTGTAATTCTCCATCTGCATCGAATAAACTCCCGACATGATAACGATAAGGTCGCCTTCACCGTCATGTTCCCAGTTTCCTAGATTGTGAGGCGCTTCAAGCGGTCTATCTGGTATTATGGTCAATTTGTCCTTTGGGAAGATTACGCCGTCTGTGGCTACGCTTAGAGCGCTATAATCGTTAAGTCTAATCAACTCCGCTAATCTTGCTCTGGTTGAACCAGTAATTGTTGAACCATAAATCGGATTCCACATTTTACCAATTTTACCGTCGATGCATTGTACGGTTTTTCCATAGATAGAATTCAACTGAACCTTTGCTACATTATATGGAACACTTCCACTTTCTGAACTCATTTTCATTTCATAGAATTTTTCAATAAAAGGTTGAAACGGTCTAGAGTTTGAATTGTCCTCTCTGAAATAATAATATTCGCCTAAAATAAATGTTGTCGGATTCCATTTTAGAGCCTCTTGGATTTCTTCAATTGTGAACCATCCTTCAACGATTCTGGGAGTTACCAAAGTTCCCGATTTAGATTTTTGAACCAGAGGATAAAAATTTCGATTTTGTGGAAATTCAATAAAAACTTGAGCAAATCCAATATCCATAGCCTTTCGTTTTTCTAGATGAATTCTGAAAGATTCTTCACAATCGTTTCTTATCCAATTACCTTTTGAGGTGTCTGGGAGGTGATACATGACATAAGGATAGGCAGAGGCCAAATCAACGCCCATACAGCCGTTAAAACGCCCATTACCGCAGGTTTCAAACCAACCGCCAAAGAATGATGTCTGAGCAATCTGTAAAATCTTATTCAATCCTCTATCCTCAATATAATGATTAATCGTAGGAACTTCACAAGATGAAAGTAGTTCTCTTTGAGCGACATTGGCTAAACTATACGGTTGAATAAATCTAATATTTTGACTCACATAATCGGCTCTTTTCAATCTGGCTAATTTGCCTGCTAATACAGCATCTTGAATAGCATATTTTTCTATGTCTTTACGGTATTTGATTCTATAATTTTCATCGTTCAACTGTCCGACATCTAAAATTGAACCGTCAAAACATTTCTCGATTTTTGTTTCCCCTAAGAATTTTTTAGCAGCGTTATTCAATCTGGCTTTGAAATAAAATTGTGATATATCCCACCAATAACAACTGCCCACTTTATGTTCTCCGATTTTCCAATCTGGTTTTATTTCTAGATATTTTCCTTCTAGATATTTCAGAGTAATTTTGATTTCTTGTTCATAGTTTGGAACTACACAAGTAACCTCTACTTTATCTCCTACCAGTAATGTATCTATCTGGTCTTTCTCTAAGAAATGCATAATTGACTGAGCATCATATTTCAGATTCCAAAAGAAGAACTGTTTTGTAGTTACTCCCCTAGTCGCTTTTCTCTTCAACTTCTTGTTTGACTTCTTACCGCTAGACCATTTTTTAGCATGATGTTTATTGTAGAGAACAGCGATTAAATCACCGAGAGTTTCTATTTCCCAAACCCCAAACTCAGTCGAAAATAACCAAACATTACCGTCTATGGTTTCTGTATCAGCACCGCACATCTTGTGTTCTGCTAGACTTGATGACCTGCCAACTTTTCTGCGTTTCTGGTTACTAAGTAGGGGTAAAGAGCGTAAATCTAGAGAAAGTGAGTTAATTTGATTTTGTGTAAAATCAACTATAACTGGTCTATCTTTTCTAGATTTCTTCACAAAATCACCCTGCCATCTGTTCGTATAAATTTCGGAAATCTTCCCAGTCATAATCGTAACCGTAGTAATCGTAGAAGTCATCTAAGTAGCCTAATTGGGTTGCTTCTTGTAAATCATCATATCTTTGTTCCCAATCTGCCCAAGCATCAATGTCGGGTTCAGTAGGCATAGATTCAGCCCTTGCTCTATCAGCAGGCGTGTTGGCTTCTTGAATTGCTAATTCTCGCCTTCTAGACACCCTTTCCTCTTGCGCTCTGAATGCTTGAGCCCCTCTACCCCTCAGACGGGTTTCAAAGCGGCCTGTGGCTTCATTTCTTGTCTGTATTACATTACCTGTTATTCTCTGTCCTCTACGAGAAACAGAACGAGCAGTATTACCGGCTTGAGGTGTTGTTTCTCCACTAATCCATCTTCTAACAGTTCTTCTAGATACTCCATAGAAATCTTGTACTCCTTCTATCCCATCACGGTCAACTAAAGCCCTCAATCGAACTCTGAATGTTTCATCACTTACCGGCATATACTACGACCACCAAAACTAGCAGGAGAACTACGACAACCGAAACAAGAAGTAAAACTTTCTCGTACCTATCGTTGATATTCCAAATCAAATCGTCTTCTTTATTCTTTACCAGATGTGAACTAAGATAACCTAGTACACCACCAATCAAAATACCTATTACAGCAACAGGCAAATTATTTTTCATCATATTCACCAAGATTGAATTCTTTGACTATTTGACAGATTCTCGGTACACTTACCGAAAATTGGTCTGCCAGTTTAGCCATAGTCCATTCGGGCATCTGGTACAAGATGTAAATAGCCTCTCTTTGTTCAACACTTAGTTTCCTAGTTCTTCTTTTCATTATTTTCACTCCAATTTAATTCAATTTCACAAAATCCGGCTTCTTGTAAAGCGTAAAGAAAACTCGACGCATCCCAGAAGACCAAATGTGTTCCCATCATTTCAACTCTAAAAGCCATATCCTTTTTGAAATGTAGCACAGATTTGGCTCTATCCCAAGAATTGATATTCATTTGATTAAGAATATCATCTGGGGTATTAGCGTAGTAGGCGACACCATCTGGAAGGCTAGTTACTTTGATTGTAAGCAAGTCGAGCATGAACATTTTTCCCCCCTTTGACTAAAATCTATTTTCATTCCACACCTTCTAACAAAGATGATTCCAACTGGTTTTCTAGAAACTTCAATTCTAGAATCAACCAATTTATACTGCATATCGGCGGTAGCATTCGCAACTCTCATTAGTCAAGCCTAGTCTGTACTTATCTAAAAAAGATGTCAATTTCACAAAATCAACTTAACAATTTTTCATCAAATAAAATACGATTTTGTGAAGTTAATTTTAGGTCGATTTTTTGTGACATTGGAAAAATATTTACTTTAGATAACGGTGATAAAATTGACTTTAGTGTAAAAATTGCATTAGAGCAGTACCCCATTTCTAAGCAAATTAAATTTAGGTACTATCATAGCCCAAAGTAAAGAAATGCGAGATAGACCCCTTAGAACGCAAAATAACGGTAATTCTATTTTTGGCCTATTTTTGTTAAAATAAGCGATTTTTAACCCGATTTTATCTTCAAAAATAGCCTATTTTTTACTCACCAAAAAGATAATTTACTTGATTTAACAGGCCGGGTTTATGCTAGGAATCGAATCATTTCAAGACGCAGCGATGGCCGGATTACAGGTCGGACTTTATTTAGGAATAGCGGGTATTTTTACTCAGCAAATCTTTGGAACAAACATAGTAAACTGGTCGTTTGGTCAAGCGGCTGGTGCAGTTGGAGTAGGTGCTTGAGATGGATGGAGTCTTAGGATATTTCACTGGCGTAGTCGGTCTGGTCGTGTTTGGCGCAGGCTCTTACATGATTACTTCGTATGTCGGAAACAACATGGTAGATGCGGTTAAAACCCGTGTCATGAGGTGATTTCAAATGGCTTACAGAAATGGAATGAACGGAAATTCAGCCGGCGCAGGTGTACGCTTCGCTATGATTGAATCAACTAACACTGTAGGTAATTTTCCTACTAATTCAGCAAATCAATACAATGTCGGTATTAACGCTCAAGGTGGATTGATTGAATATTTATGTTTGAGATATGATTTGACTTTTGCTGAAAACCCTTGTGGCAGTACAACTATTATGCAACTTATTGACTCGATAAGAGTTGTTGTAAATGGTGAAGTAGTTCACGATTTTAGAAGTCAAGCAGGTGACAACTCATCCGCAGGTGCAAGTTCTTATGATTTATTGCTAAATCATATTGGAGGCCGTGCCTATGAAGTTACAGGCGGAAAAGAAACTAGAGAAGGTTATATTGGAATACCTCTCGGTTTGAATACTGCTACTGGTGTCAACAGATATGAAATAATAGTTCAATGGAAGGCTGCGGCGGCTGCAATTAGTAGCGGTACTCTTCAATGGTGGTTAAAGTTCAATACTGCTACACAAAAGCAGACTACTGTTGTTCCTGCAACTTCGTTTACCCATAGTTCCAGTTTGGAACAAGTTGTGGTCAGAATTCCGATGAATGTACCGGGAGTAGTTTCGGGTATTTTGATTCAAAATGATTCTCTAGAAGACCAACTTGGAAATCAAGGAATTAGAATTAATTCTCTGGGCGATTATGGATTAGAACTAGAAATGTGGCGTTGGCTGAACGGTGATATTATGAACGGTATTGCTTCTTCAAATCCCGGAACTTCTTTGGTTCAACAAACCTATCAAACCTCATTACCCGGAACTCTGTTCCTACCTACTTACGGTTTGACTGGTGGCGATGTCATCCTCCAAGTTGATTCAAGCGCTGCAACCACTAGAACTTATACTCCAATCATCACAGCGATGGTAGGTAGTTCACAGATGGACACAGTAAGACAAACACAGTCTGCACCATCTAACACAGCACAGACAATCGTTAGACAGACTGAAAACTAAGATTCACAATAGACATACCCTCCCTCAATGAGTTTCATTATGAGGGGGTAGGGCGTGACTATTGTGCGGATTTTGTGAAGTGATGATATGATAAAACATAAAATGAATACAGTTCGTAACAGTCCACTTTTACAGGCTAGACTAAATGCGAATAAGTCTGTAGTTTATAGTATTAGAATACCTCAAGAATGCGATGAAATTAGATTCCAACTTTTTAATCAAAGAGAAAAAAATTCTTTTTGTTATTCTTTTGATGACAAGTTTGGAGTACCAGAAATCAATACCTTCGATGCAACTCAAAGTTTGAGTATTTACAGACTTCCATTTCTTAACAGCGAAGTACAATTTTTGATGACGGATTCTCAAAGTTTAGGATATTCACAAGAAGTAATTATTAGAAATCCTTCTGATTTTGGAGAAACCATATATTTCTTTAGTCATGTGGTTGGCGATGGTAATGGGCTTTGGGGTGTACAATGGCAAATTATAGGCGGGTGTAATCCAAATGGTTACTGAGGCTTTAGACCAAGAACAATCCCAGAGGATTCAAAACCTTGAGAATAGAGTAAACGAGGTTGAGAACCAGTTAAGTGCGATTCTCGCTCGTCTAGATACCCTAACGAGCATTGGAAAGGCTCTGGCTATGCTTGCGGGTGCTGCGATTGGAATTGATGTTCTACCAATGTTAGGAGCGTGATTTTGTGAAATTAAAAATAGGAGATAGAGTAATTTTAGATAAAGATGGTAATTCGGGAATTATTTCAAATATTTTCAATGGAATGGCTCAAGTCGGGCGAGGGGCGCATAGCACAATGCGAGATTTAATAGGATTAAAGAAGGTGAAATAATGGTTAAATTTAGAATGAATAGAGGTCTTGAAATGATAAAAGATGGTGAAACTTGGTTTTCATTAGGTAGAAATGAAAAAGGTACTAGAACTTCTAAACTTCAAAGATATAAAAATCGTAGAGAGGCAGGCTTTCGTAAAATGAAATTTACTACTGCTAAAGTAGATGGAATTGAATTTGTTTTTGGTAAAAGGAAGTGATTTTGTGAAAATAAGTATGAATTTAGTTGTAATTTTAGTAATCGCATTTGTTGTTTTGAAGAACAGGAGTGAGTGATTTGCCAGTCAAAAAAGTGAGAGGCGGTTACAAGGTTGTATCGTATGTCACAGGTAAGCCTCTAAAGCGTGTCTACAAGACGAAAGCGGCTGCTACTAGAGCAGCAGGTACTAGCAAGCGTAGAAGCCAGAGAAAGCGTTCTACAGGCTCTAGAAGGGCAAAAAGGAGTTATTGAAATGGTTAGAGCGATTAAAAATATGTTTGGAGGTTCAGCAGGATATGTTGGTAAAGGTGGAAAGGTCAAGGCTGATACTCTATTTTTTAGAACTGGTGTGAACATGAAAAAGAAAACTTTTAGCGGATTAGAAACCGTAAAAATAAGAGATTTAAAATTTAAAAAATATTGATTTTGTGAAATTCGACTGTATATAAAAGGAGATATTAAAATGCCTAGAAAAGTTAAATCAAAAATAAAGAAAACAAGAGGAAGAGGCGTTGCTAAAGATGTTGTTTTATTATGGGAAAATGGAAAATTATTCGGTGCTACTAAAGGCGGTAAATGGTTCGGTGGAGAATTAAAATTCAAAAAGAAGTGATATTCATGATGGATTTAGTGATTTTAGGAGTTTTTGCTTTTTGGCTTGGGAAAAATTTTGATGGTTTTGACTTCGATTTTTCACAAAATCAAGAGGAAGAATTAGAACCAACTCAGAATCAAGACCCTGCCAGATTTACTGAATGGGAAAAAAGAAGACAAGAAGTAGACCCAAAATATCCTGCCGACACTTATTCGCTTTGGGCTAGGCAATACAAGCAGATACAAGAAGGTCAAGATGTCGTTTTATTTGAACAATATCAAATTAGAAAGAATGATTCTGTTTTCCGTTCTGGGTATCGTGATTTATCAGAAGCGGTTTCACAATATGAAGAAATGATTAGACCTAGAACAGCAGAAGAACAGGCCAGATTTGATGAAATAGCAGCAGCAAAAGAAGCAGAAAATTCACAAAATCAAGAAAAAGAAAGACCTCCTGCTCAGCCTTTAACTTTTGATGATTATTCAAAGAGCAGGGGCGGTGCTTTCTAATGGTTCAATTCACATCGTTAAGGCTTGCTTGCGAATTTTCTTCAAGTAATCAGAAGCCTTTCTCAAGTTGGGAAAAGGCAGGCGATACAAAGTGGGTAAATGGAATGGGTCAAAGACAAACCAAAAAAGCGATAGTCGGTGAAGGAGAATTAAAAAATGATATTCTTTTTCTTAATGACCATGATATATCTACAAAACAAAGCGGTGCTTTTTATTGTAAAGTGGCTAAAGGCTACAAAGTTACTTTAAGAATTTTAACTGATAACAACAATTATTTTGAAGATAATACAAAAAATAGCAAAGCGGCAGCAAAAAACGCTTTACAAACTAGAAGTGCAAATCTCTTTGATTCTGAAATGTTTGTTACAATGTTTGAAGATGATTATTTGTCAATTGATATTGACGAAGAAGAATCGGGAATATATCGTTATAGGCTTCGATTGAATGACGAGTTTGTAAATGTTAAAGACCCAGATAGAATAAATGACGAAACTTGGATTAAACTAGAAGAAGCAAGATTAGCAGATGGTTCAGACCAAGAAATAGTGATTGATGATACCGATTTTGTGAAACAAGACCAACTTTATGATGAAGATGGAAATTTAATAGACGACGATATTACAGATGATATTGATATTATTGATGGTCAAAAAGCCAAAGAATTGATTGAAGAAGAAGAAGAGAAAAAGAAAGAGTCAAACGGTATGTCTTGGAAAGGCGTTTTGATTATTGGCGCTGTTGTTGTTGGAATAGTTCTGCTGCTAAGATTCGCTAGAAATTCTAGAGCAAGTAGTGGTGAAAGTTCCACAAAATCGCCTAGTGATGGTGGTTCAAGTGGCGAGTAATATTGAAGATTACACAAAATCGGCGGTAAATACTGCACCAATGGTCGTAGAAGGCATTATGTCTGGATTCATTCTAATGCTTGTTCCTATGCTTCTTTTAGGTACGGTGGTAGGTATTAGCCTTCTAGCCGTTAGAACGCCTGTAAGGGCTTTAGGAGGGGTCTAAATGGTACTTCCTTTGATATTGCTTGGTAGTGCTGTTGGTGGTGGTGCATATCTAGCAGATAAACTTGGAGTGCTAGACGCAGAAGACGCAGCAGAAAGAGTACAAGGTTTGGTTATTGATACAGCCGTAGCGGTTGTAGGCGTTATACCGACGATTCTGGGCGAGTTAGCACCTGCCCTAGTCGATGGGGTGTCTGAGATGACCAACGGCGTGATAGAGGCGTTAGAAGGGCGGGAAGTGGCATTCATGACAGGCATCACAGCGTTGCTAATTGGTTACGCAGGTTTCAGAAGTCTGAAAACTCTTACCGGAGGTGGAAAAATTGCCTAGAACTAGAAATCCATACACAGGCAAAATGATTACTGTTAGCAGCCTTGTTCCATACGCAGGAAGAACAGGTAGCAAAAGAACTTCTTATTGTGCTAGAACTGCTAGAATTAAAGGCAACTGGAAGAGAAACCCTAACTCAAAGAATTTGGTTCAGCGTAGGCGTTGGAAGTGCGCTTATGTGCCGGGAGAATTGAGGTTGTGATTTTATGAATAAATTAAGTCCGTTTTATCAGCCAAAATTTACAGATATTATATTTTCTAGGTTAGTTATTGGTATCGTTCTGGTTGTCGTGGCAATCTCTTTTTTAGATAAAAAAGAACCTAAAAAGTAAATTAAAAAAAGCCCCCCTAGAAGCCGAAACTTCTAGAGGGGCAGTTATGCTGTTGCTACTTCTACTCATCACAGCATATTAGTTCATAATTAGTTTAGCCTAGTAGAAATTATTCTACTTTTTGCCATCTGTATGCATAGCCTTTAGGCGATTTTTCAGATGAAACTTTAGTAAAAATGAAAGTATTACCTTCAATCATTTCACCTTCATTTTCAACTGCATTTAACAGACTACCAAAACCATTCTGCGAACCGTATTTACCACGCAGCCAGATAGTATCACCTTCAAGGGTTTCTGATACTACATTAGCCACAATGTAACCTTGTGGGGTTTGAGATACACTCTCAAAGGTTACGATGTGTTCTGCATCAATTTCGGTTTCTGCAAGTGCTACATTAGCACTTGGGGCAGGCTTTAGGGCGCTGTTCCAATCTATATTAGACATATTATTCCTCCTAACCTAGCCGACACATAACGCCTATATCAATATATTAGTTTTACACAAAATCGCTTAACTAAACACCAGAAGATAACCCAATTAACTGATTTTGTGAAATTACCTTAATTTATATCTCAAAACTTGTTAGCCAGAAATACGAGGTGAAGAAATTGTCTGAACAAGTAAAAAAATTAGAAGAAAAAATGAAAGAACTGAACATTGATATTGACTCAATTCAAAATGAGTTAGATAACATCGTTCAAGAACTAGAACAAGCAGAAAGAAACAAGAGAGCAATAGAAGAAATTCAAGATTATCTTAGAGATAAAATGAGTTTCTATGCGTTTGTTAAAACTAGGAAGGTGGACTGAATGTATGGAGGATTACCAATAATGCTAGGCACACCTAGCGCAACAAATACATGCCTTAGATTGATGCTAGCAAAGGCAGAATGGTATGATATGGTAGGAAGAGAGGTTCTATTGATTCCAATTCAAGATTGGGCTTACTTACCAATCGAATGTCATCAAGAAGAAGATTATCGAAAGTGGGTTATGGTCGTAGAAAAAGATGGTAAAACTTGGATTTGGGATTCTGTAACAATGGAAGGTTGAATGAATAGTTCATGTGAATAATTAGGAGGTGCAATGGTAATCTGAAAAAATAGTCTGTGATTTAAGCCCCATTGGATTTGCGATTTTGTGTAATCGTGAGTCTGATGGGGCTTTTTTTATTTTGATTTTGTGAAATGAAAAATACCCTCAAAACATGCCCTATCTCTGTTCAACTAGGCTTAGTGGGGGATTTGGTCTGGAATAGCATTAGAATGGCTCTCAGAGGGCTTAGAATACACGCATTTGGGTCTGGCGCAGCCAGCCCTACTCGCATCGAGCGAAGCGAGGTGCGTGTAGTCCGGGGGCTTCCTCTTT
>Ga0181379_1000894_pt1 | contig 14160 bp, 18 predicted proteins | sample 2SPOviralmetaG_FD_130115 | JGI IMG/M metagenome (GOLD analysis project Ga0181379, IMG submission 130115) | Marine viral communities from the oligotrophic San Pedro Time Series (SPOT) site, San Pedro Channel, CA, USA - 2 SPOT_SRF_2009-07-10 | ecosystem: Environmental > Aquatic > Marine > Strait... | reverse complement strand
TTGTGCTAATCTTTTATCAATACCTTTAAATCTGGAAAGAGCTCTTTTAGCTAATGGAGCATTGTTAGCTTCCATTCTATACTGTTTAACTTTACCTTCTTCGAATTCGTTAAACCTTCTTAGTTCAGCTTTATATTGTAATTCTTTTAATTTGTAATTTAGAATTCTTTCTGCTTTATCTAATGAATCAGCTTTCTTAACACCTTCTTGTAAAGCTTCAACCTTAATTGGTTCCATTCTTTTCATTTTAATATTACCACGAGGTCTTTTTTTACCTAGCTTTTCTTTTACTTCTCCTTCTAGTTTAGCTTTAACTGGACCAGTATCCTTGTTTTCTGGATTATCTTTCATATACCATTCTCTTGGCATTTGAACAATTTTGTTTCCTTTAAACTTAAGAACTCCACCTGTCCAATCAGATAATGCTTTCATAAGAACTAAGTTTAAATCTGTACCTGGTTTAATCTTATTATATTTTTTCATACGATCCATATAGTCTTGAGGATATTTGTCTTTTTTATCGTATTGGCTTACTTCACCACCAGGCAATATTGTTTTATAAGCATCTAAATCATCTGAGAATGAATCATCGCCAAAGTACATATCAGCATCAATATGAAACTTATGTACATCTCTTGCAGTCTTTGCTTTATGTGGCTTAGATAAGAACTTTTGTAATTTAACTAGTTTAGGATAACTGTCTGGAACTGCCCATGTACCTTCTGAAATAGTATCTTTGTCTTCACCGAAGTTTGCAAAAGATAAAGCTTTAGCTACATGAGGATTGTCAGCTAAACCTCTTTTAATCTTTTCAATCTTCTTAATAGCAAAGTTCATAGCTCCGCCGTGATCTAATGCTATCTCAACAGCTTTCTTTAGATTTCTATCTTTACGAACTGCTTTCTCTACGTCTTTGTTCTTTCTGTACCAAGTACTTATCTCTTGGCCAGTCAGTTTAGAACCTGACATTTTTTCTCTTAATTCTGTAAACTTCATTTTAGTTTTTTCCTCTTTAAATCCTAATTTCTTTTTTAAAATATTCATAGCTGTAGCTATCTTAACTGATTTCCAATCTTTACCATATAACTTCTTAAATGAAGAATCTGGTAAATCCTTGGCAATCTTTTCTAATTCCTTTTCCCTAGCAGGAGTTAGTTCAAAAGCCATTATCCCCTCTTCGGAGTAAATCCACCCTTACGGGCTAGCTTAGCTTGATCGCTATCAAACTTCTGCCAAACTGGTCCACCAACTAAGAAGGAATTAACTCTTGCTAATCCCCACTGAACTGGAGTTGTACCTGGTTTATGTCCTGTTTTCCAAGCTGCATATCCTCTATCGAATACTTTATTTAATATAGACATTGAAACACCAGTTGCGTCTGATTTCTTTTTCAATGCTTTTTGTGCTTGTCCTTTATTCTCTATAACAAAATCTTCGAAAGTCATTTCAAAGCTTTCACCATACATCTGTTTGTATTTAGTAGTAAACTTAGATTTAGGTTGTGGTTTGGATCTTGCTTTCTTATCACCTGGTAAATCTTTATATGCATTTGGATCATCATCAGCCATATCTTTTTGCTTATTTTGCTGGGCTCTTCTTTTAGCGTCTGTTGATTTCTTTCCAGTTTTAAATGAATCGTAGTTTTTATCACCACGGGAAGAATCACCATCTTTGTATCCTTCTTTCTTACCTTTCTTTTTACCAAATGATAGTTCAGTATTGTCTGCAACAATTTGGTTATAAGGTGATTGTACTATTTCTAAAGATTCACCTGGGGTATCTTTCTGATATTTCTTTCTAGCTTTATCAGTACCATATTCTCCTGCTCCACCTTCTTCTTGGATTGAATCTAGCCAACAACGTCTTTTTCTTCCGTTGAATTCTGCAAGAATATAATTAGTTCCTCTTATAACTACTTTACCTACTTCACCTGATTCTTTCATACGAACCATAGTACCAATTCTAAATATTTTATTTGCCACGTAATCCTCTCTAATGTCTGATACAGTTTCTAATTCTACATGTGGTCTGAATCCTTCTGATTTCAATCCCATGCCAGCTCTAACTGCATTATATAAATCTGTCGGATAAAACCTAGCAGGCAATCCTTTTGAAAATAATTGTAGTGATCCATCTACTGCTGCTTGTCTCATCTTGGAAGCTGACATACCCGATACACCATCTGCATCTGGATCTCTTTCTCCTGCACTTAATACTTTTATAAGACCTTCAAACTCATAAAAACCATGTCTAGATTTTTCACCATTGTATTTGTTTAGTAATACTTCGAACTCTTTTACTCTGTCTGATCCTGCTACCATACTTACCTTAGTAAACCCTTGGTCGTATAATTTAACAGCAATATCTAAAACGTTTCTTACATCCTTATCAGCCATAACTTGGCGAGCATGTTTAGGAAACATTTTACGTAGAAATTTAACTTTGTCTTTAAATTGTAATGGGTTCTTTTTAGCATCTACTGATTTAGATGCATATATTCTATATGTGCCAGATCTGGATAGTTTTTTTGTTTGATCGAATAATTTCTCATGACCAATTGTAGGAGGATTAAATCTCCCGAACACGAACGTGACTTCTTTCTTAGCGTCTTCGACTAAATAATCACTAAATGATTTAACTTGCATATCCTTTGAATTCCCATTTTAGTTAGGATTATCCCAACCTTTTATAATATCTTTGCTAAAGTTGTTGGCAGAAAATTCCAATCTATCAACAAGCTTAACAGCTCCACCTTCCATACGATCTATAGCAACAAAACCTTCGGGGTTGGTTACTTTAAATCCGGATGTTGTTTTAACAAACGTTCCGATTTTATTTAGTTTGTTAAGTTTATTTATAATAATTAATTTACTGTCTACGATATAATTCTGTAATTTAAAGACATTTTCTAAGTTTTTTAGATTACTTTTACTAAAAAACGTTAATAACTCATCTCGTTTAGATATTTGTATATCTTTTCCTTTCTGAGAACTACGCTTATCTATTTGTTTAGCATATCGATCAGTAACAAATTGTATTAATCCCTTAGCGTGTTTCTTTTCGTCTTTAATTCTTTGGCCTTTTCTAACCATAGTATTATTATAGACATTGATAACTAAGTTAAGTTCTTTGTTACCTTCTAATTCTTTTAATACTCCAGAAGATATCTTTTGGAATAGTTTACCAGCTTCAGATAACAGTTTAGTTACCTTAGCATTATCTGCTGCGGTAAATGTAGCTTTACCAGATAGTTCTTCTAAGTCTGCATTTACCTGCCATACTTTAGAACTCTTTTTTAATTTACCAACTATATCACCACCGAAAGATGCCTGCATAGTTTCGAATGTTCCACCTTTATAAGATGTGTGCCATACAATACCAACATCTGCTTTAGATATATCTTTCTCTAATTGAGATCCATATGGTACTGCATAAACAATAGTGTTTGGGTGGAAGGTAATCATCTTTTGCCCGTTAATCGTTTCACCTTTTAGGTCCGATTTATCAAACATAAAGTCACCTTGTATGACACCCTTGATACCTAATCCCTTTAATCCATCAAAAGCCATAATAAGCTTTTTGGATAGATCACCTGAGGTATCAGCCTTTATATCTTCGTGGCTTTTATATACTTTAGGATCTGCATTAAAGATTCCTTTTTTAGCTACGAAGAACGATCCATCCCTTGGATCTTCACCTGCGAATACGGCGGGAGCCCCGTCCCATTTTACGGTCACGTCTACAGGTGATTTTGCGTGACCACTCAACATATCTCTCATACTGCGTAGAGCGTTGATAGCTTGGCGGGCTCCCTTAACTCCGCCATCCAACACTAAATCCTCTATGTGAGTCATGTGAGTGTTTTTGGCTTCTGTAAGGTTATGGTTTTTAAATGATAACATTATTTTCCTAATTTTATATATACTCCGCCTTCTGCGGTTGTTGATCCGGCGTAGTTAATCATTCTTGTTACGATGGCATTAGCTTTCTTGCCACCGGCTTTGTTTATAGTATAAAGTAAAGTTAAAGAAGCTAGTTTAGCACTAATCCATTGCCAATCTTTTTCTTCTAGATCTGCTACGAAAGCTTCATACCTTACGTTCTTATAAAATTCATTAAACATTTTGTACATAGCTTTTACATCTTTTGGTTTACCCATTGCGATATTTTTAGCTGATTTAGTTATACCACCAGTGTGCTTAGGTAATTTCTTTCCTGCTTCATGTTTAACTATATCCATCATTACTCCCCAACTGATACCGCCGCCTCTAGAGGTTTTACCTTTTACTTCAGCTTTGATAGTTCCCCCTGGGGTATTATCTTTCATCGTTAATTCTACTTGAGTAGTTTTAATCGAAGCAGATTTGGATGACCAAAAACTACCTCTTCCAGATTCAAGTGACATACTTGCTATTTTATGTAACATTACCTCTGGAGGTTGTTTAATATTATTTAAAGAAAAAGGAACAGATTCTCCTTTAACCATTTTAAGAGATATACCTACTATTTCTCTTTTTAAGAATGCTGAGATTAAGGATTTATTAAATCCGTGTATTGACATAGTATTTAACTTATCTAAATTAAATCCTTTTTGTATTGCCCATACATCTCCAGGATTCCATTTATCGTCTTTTAGTGGGGCAAAGCCTGAGTTTTTAAATGCTAGATTTTTCATAGCATATATCTTTATCATTTCTTTTGATCCACGATGGAATTCCATATTCTTATGAATTAGTTTTTTACTAATTAGGTATTTTGTTATATAGTATGACGATGCCCACCAATTTTCTGGAGTTTCTAATATCTTATCTGTATTAGCACTAACATTTGATGTGCCGTTATCTTTGTAAGCCTGAGCTATTACTTCGTCATCATAGTATGATAAATCGTGCCCTGGGTTATCTACCATAGCTTTCATCATACATGCATTATGAGATTCATTTCTTTCTGTGTCTGCCGTACCAGCTCCTGCTCCACCAACACCACCGCCAAAGACTTTACTCTTTGCTAGTTGTGTTAATTTAATTGGACCATCTTTTGTTTGAAATACTAAGTTAGAAGGTTGCTTAAGAAAAACATCAAGTTTAGCTAATGCATCTTCTATATCAGTAACGACCGTAGTTCCACCTTTCTTTAATTCCAAAGGTGTTTTACCCTTTATAAGTTTCTTTAGGATATCTAGACGATGTTCGCCAGTTTGTCCATTTGGTTTGTCTAGCTCTGTTGCCGACAACCCAGAAACTTCTTTAATAAGAATAGGTTGTACTTTAAAAGATTTAAATGAATTCATAGATCTATTTATGCGATCTATTTTTTATAAAATGGATTAGGATAGATTTGTCCTTCGCTATCGTAAGATATAACCTTTTCTTTATGAAGCACTTTGATTGTACGTTCAGCACCTTCTTTAATTCCTAATTTATATGCATAATGACATGCGAATCCACAGGCCAAACTAATTAAAATAAAATTTATTTCCATATTTCATACCTCAAGTTATATTCATTATCCATTTGAAAGTCTTCCATGTTACGAATAGATTCTTTACGGGATTTAAGAACCCACCTCCTGTGAGTTCTTTCTTTCTCGGTCGGAAATGTTTCTAGACATTCCCAAACTTTCTTAAGCTCTTCTTGCGAGTTCATCTGATTGCCAGCTATAAAAACCAGGACCAGCAACATCGTGTAGATATAAAGGTCCAGTCCAATTAATATGATATTTTCCGGAAAGTATATTTCCTCTTGATCTATTTAATGTAGGTGTTTTCCAATTCTTAGCTTTAAATATATCACCTGGGTGGAAATTGTTATTACTTTTATTTATGAATCCCCAAACAGATGTTCCTGTTTCGATTTTAATGTATTTAGAACCTTCATGGATTTCTATAGAATCTCTAAAAGCATTTACACTTTCGTCAGATCTTTTATTACCATCATGGGCTGCAAATTTTGCATAGTCAGAAACTATGTCTTCTATTAGTTTATTAATTTCGTTTCTCATTAGTGTATTGGTCTCCCGCCTAAAGTTTCAAGTTCGAAGTTTCCTTCTATTTCTATTCCAGTTCTTTGTTTAATAGAACCACATAATATATCCCAAGATGCGTTTATAGTTTCAGGATTTTTATCTTTTGCTAAAGTCATTTCAGCTTGGCTTAGCTTTACAGATTCTGTGTAGCCTGTAGCCAGGTGTGTCATGACTAATAAATTTGATATTGGTTTATCGTACATTACGCTGCCTCCAAAATTGATAGTGGGCATTTGTAAAGATCGCCGTCGATCCTGACAGTAGCATTTTTGATTTGGATGTGGTGAATAACACCTCTTAAAGTTTTACCTTTAGATTCGATAGTAACTTTATCGCCGATAGAGAATTTAGCTCTAGCGGTTCTGGCCAGTTCATTTCTCAAGAAAGCTCTTTTGATTTTAAGAGATGCAATAACATTGTTCATGTCATGCATGTTATCGATTTGATCGATTAGGTTTATTAGTTTTTTCATTTTTACTCCTTAATTATTTTAAATGATAGGTGTATTATACCATAAAAGAGGAGGCTTGTAAACCCCTTTTTGCAATTATTTTTGATTGTTCACGTAATCGTGACGTAACTATATAATATCATCCATTGGGAATATACTATAAATTGCCTCTGCGCACGCCTGTGCGATCTGACGGTGTTCTAGCTGGGTACCTTCTTCAGCTCTAACTTCAATATAATGGATCCAACTTCTTAGTGTTCCATTCATATATAACCTTGTCATAGTTAAGCCTTCAGGTAATATTGCTCTTGCTTGTTCTTTTGCTATACCAGCTTCGATTGCCCAATTATAGGCTTTCTTAGCTCTTTCGATCATAATCTCTTGGTATGATTCCCAAACATAATTAATAGAATCTTCCATAGGAATCTCTATACTATTTTGTCTATTAGTATAATCTTGTAATCTAGCAGGGCGAGTTGTAAATTGTAACTCTTCGACGGGATCAGCATATCGCTGACTGAATTCTTGGAATGAAAAAGATCGATGTCTTAATATCTGTCTGGAGATATCTCGGGTTGTCTCGATCTCTAAACATACATTGACCATTTCGAATGGTGACCAATGTTTGTGTTTAATTAGATATTGTACTAGCTTCTCAGCCGTTTTTTCGTTGTACTGATTACCTGGGTTAGATACTCTTGCACAAAAGGAAACCAACTGAAGAAGGTCATCCGATAAAGATGTTTCCTCAGCTGGCTTCGTATATGATATAAGTTTCACTTTATTCATAATAAACTAAAATTCCCTTCTAGAAATTGTAGTGTAGACCAATGGATGCATTGTCCATTATGTCGCCATGCCTAGCACCGTCCATTACCATTGCTGATAAAGTAAAGTTACCTAGATCTTTGGATAGTTTCATACCGAAGTAATCTTCATCACCACCCATCATAACAGCAGCTTCGTCAGAATGCATAGCATATAATACTGAAACATTCATCTGCGTGATGAAAGGTAAGGTATAGGAAACTTCTGTAAATGTCAGATCCGAGTTATCAAGGTTAACATGATGATATAGTACAAAGTTATTTAAGCTTACGCCTACATAAATTTCTTCTGTATCTTCAATTAAAGTATCATACTTATATTGAATTAACCCCACGTCTACGCCCATATCGTCAGTCAATGCTAAAGCATATCCTGCATAAAAGTCGTTTTCGTGTTTGACCTCGTTTCCGAAATCTACCTGGCCTAACCAAGTACCTGCATAAAATCCGTTGCCTTGATATTCAAGGTTTAGATTTGCTGAAGGATTACCATCATTTTGTGATACCCCTCTCCAGAAGTAATCGGAGTCAACTCCAATTGATCCTTCTACATCGGCGTACATCAAAGGTGAGAAACAAGCTGCCACAAATAATGGCATTAATAATTTCTTAAACATATTAACTCTCCTTTCCTACGAGTGTATACACACCCCATAATAATCCTACCCATGCGAGTAGTTTGGCTAATCCACCAAATAAAAGTACGGACCCACAACACGCAATCAATAAGATTCCGTCATGTGAAGTTCTTTCTTTTACTCGATCGAGTACCCAGTTTTTGGCGTTTAATATAACGTCCATATATTTTCTCCTATATTTTAAATTCGGCAAAGGTATCTTTCGAATCCCTATCACCAAATGTATTTATTGGTTTATCCGGAGCCATGTCAGACATAATATCTGTCTGAGCGGATTCCTCTACATCGTATAGTTTCATGCGGGAACGATCTATACCAACAACAAAGCGTTTGTATTTGGTCGGATCGTTATAACGATTTTTCAACTGTTTTACCAGAATTTGACCTAGCTCATCAAGTTCCTCTGTAGATATTAGAGCAAACATTAGATCAGCTGTCGCCGGTAATCCAAATGATTCCGAAGTGTCCTCTAGTCCGACGTCAGTATTACTGAATCCAGACCTAGTGGTCTGAGTTGCCGAGACTATTGGCACATTAAATTCGACAGCAAGGCCACGCATTTCCTCTGCGATAGCTTTGATGTACGAATAACTATTTATACTTCCTCCGAGCCCACGCATACGGGAAGAAGCACATATATTCAAGTAATCGATATAAATTATATCGGGCTTGAAATTCTTTTTTAGCTTTAACTCATTGAGTAAAGCTCTGAAATGTCCAGTGTGAGCAGCACCAGTTGGATATTCTTTTACAATTAATTTACCAATAGTTGATGTTGCAAGTTTTTCTATCTTAGAATTAAATACATTCTTTGGTAAAGTACTTAATGATTGGATAGGATAATCCATTAGGTTAGCATCGATTCTTTCAGCGATACGTTCTTCTGCCATTTCCATTGTGATGTATAAAACATTTTTACCTAGTTGTAAGTTTGATGCTGCACAATGGCACATGAATAATGATTTACCAACACCAGTACCAGCTAATGCTATGTTGAGTGTTTTGTTCGGCAAACCACCTTTAGTAATTTTATTCATATAATCTAAGTCGAATGGTATTCTAGATTCTTTATGATTATAGAATTCAAATCTTTCTTCTGAGTTATCAATATAATCATGACCAATTGCTTGGTCGAAAGATGTGCCGAGAGCTTCGGATAATATTTCAGGTATTGCTCCGTCGCTCTTTTCGGTCTTACCATCAATGATTTGAATGCTTTCCATAATTGCATTATAGACTGCTTTCTCTTTACACCATTTTTCTGTCTCATTGATTAAGTATTCTGTATCAATGTCTGACTTTGTTTTTAATTCATTGATTAGCGCAGCAGCTGAATTTAAATCTTCTACTGGTAAAGTTAGCTTTTGTAATTCTAATTCTAATACTTTACCTGTTGGTAGTTTATTATGTGCGCCAACAAATTTAACCATAAGATCAAACACAACTTTATGTGATTGATCAAAGTATTCTTTCTTTAAGAAAGGTATAACACGCCTGCAGTAATCTTCGTTATTAAGAAGATGGTTCAGCGTATGTGTCTGTATTTGGTTCGTTATGTCCAATTATATCCTCGTCTAATTTATCGCCCATTGTTTCATTAATTATATGTTCTAAAACAGCGCCGATATAGTTATTAAATTCTGTGTCTTTACATAATTTGTCATGATCGTAATCTCCTGGATCCTGAATATTATATGTAAAAGACAAAGTAGCTATGTCTAGTTCGGGTGATTCTTTAATACCAACCTTACCATATATAAGGGTTACGCCTTTAAATCGAGTGTTTAATTTGATTCCGTAGAAGTCAACGTTTTCGTGCTCAACAAAAGTATAATCTTTATGTGTTATATTATACACTAGTTTCGTCCGTTTGTAAATCTATTTCTACATCTAATAACGGTTTATGCCCGATCTGGTAATGACCTTTAACAAACTTTTTAAAATCTGTACCAGTAAATATTGGCTCCCAGAATTCTGCTGTAAGAGTATCTTTCTCTCTGACTTTTGGTTGTACTAATTCGCCAGTTTCTGTATCGACTCTGCAATACCAACCAACGTTAGGTTTTTGTACATATCCACCAGCCAGTGCTACATCTAGTAATCCACTATAGGTACTTATACCACCTTCCCAGGTAACTGAGATAGGTACTTTAGATTTTTCTTTTACGAACCTAGATTTCTCTACGTTAATAACAAAGTTATATCCTTTAACTTCTGTTCCAGTTTTTTGCTGTTGTCTTCCTATAATCCAAATGTTATCTGCAGAGTAGTAAATACCTGTTCCGCCTGATACGATTGCTTTAGGAAATAATCCCATCTCTTGATAGGTATGATTTACAGCGAGTAAAGGAATATTCTTCATGGTAAGATAAGGAGTGACCATTCTGAATAATCCCTTTAGTGCTTTAGCTCTTGACATATCTGCAACTGATTTTTCGTTTAAAGCATCTTCTAATTCTTTCTTAGATGCCAAGTTACCAATAGAATCTATGATAATAATAACTTTATCGTCGCGTTCTATCTCTTCTAATTGATTAACTAAATCGAACTTAAGTTGTTCTACGTCTGTAATTGGTGTATGCAATACTCTTGAAGTATCGATACCGAATGATTCGAAGTATGATTGTGGTGATCCAAATTCTGAATCATAAAACATAAGGACCGAATCTTTATGTTCTTTCATATAAGCACCTGCCATTAATAAAGCAAATGATGTTTTGAAATGTTTAGATGGACCAGCTAATACAGTTAAGCCATTAGTTAATCCCCCGTCTACGTCGCCAGATAATGCGACATTAATCATAGGAACTTCTGTTGTTACTACATCTTTTTCTCCAAAGTAAATAGAATCTTCTAGTACAGCTGTACCTTTAATTCTACTATTCTTTTTAAGTTTATCCATTATTCCCATATTAATATCTCCTTGCTGGTCCTAGTTGGTTTAAACGTTCCTGCTTTCTAGTTCTAGCTACTGCTTCTGCTTTCTTGCGCTTACGCTTTGCGGTTGGTTTTTCATAAAATTCTCTTTTACGAACTTCGTTAACTATACCTGCTCTGTCACAGGCTTTCCTGAATTTTCTAAGTGCAACATCGAATGGCATTGGCTTAGGAGATCCTGGTCTTTTATCTTTAGGATGTCTTTTCCTAGGTGTTAAATCTATACTTGGCATTTTTCCTCTTTTATTTATTTGTATGGTACATTATACCACAGATTAAGGTGTTTGTAAACCCCTAAATGAAATCATATTGAACATAAGCTTCTTCAAACATTTCTAAAGTTTGGGCACATGAGTCTTTCCATCTGAGTTCAGTTTCGGGATTAGTAAATTGTGGAGACACAACTCTGCAAACCCCTGATTGTATAATAGCTTTTGCACACTCGTGGCATACCGGTAAAGGCCAAACATACATTGTGCATCCATCTAATGAATTACCATTAAATGCTGCATTGTATATACAGTTTGTTTCTGCGTGTACAACATATTTATATTTAAGTTCTCTGTCATTATATCTTAGTTCGGTATCTTCTATACCTCTTGGGAAACCATTATATCCCTGTGCAACAACATTACCTTGATCATTCACAGCAACGGCACCAACTTGCGTACTTGGATCTTTACTCCATCCAGCAATTTGTTCAGCCAAAGCTAAATATCTTTTATCCCATTTACTGTTCATATAAATCTTTCCATATCTTTGCGTTAATCTTTCTTTGTTTCATTTTATCTTCGCGTATAGCATCTGTCTTTAATGGTTCTTTTTTACGTTTTAGAATTTTTGGTGGAATAATATCTTTAAATGTTTCTTTTAATATCTTCTTTTCGCCGTTACGATCTTCATAGTCTGCTGCTAAGGCATGTACTATTACACTTGGTGCTAAGAATGGTGCACGTAGTTCTACAGTAGATCTCATCATTGTTCTATCTAATTTAGGTAAATGATAGAATGGTAATTCACAGAATATATCTGACATTTGTGAATCATATTCTGCTGCTCTTCGATAGCCACCGAATAATTCATCTGCACCATCGCCAGTTAATACGTTATGGAAACCTAATTCTTTTAGCTTTCTTGCCATAGCAATCTGTGGTTTAACTGATCCTAGATCTACAGGTGTTTGGTGTATACGTACAGCTTCTTCATCTGTTATTTTATCTAAGGTAACTTTGACTAAATCACTTTCAATCATTTTAGCATATTTTTCTTCGTGATTATCAACATGAATAGCAGTAACATTTAGTCCTTGCTGTTTAATAAGTTGATATACGATAGTGGAGTCTAAACCACCTGACAGTAGAACGGCTGCGTCTCTGAATCCACCTAGTCTTAGTTTAACCGCAAGACTTAGGTCATCGTATAAATTGCTTACAGGAACTGAACCCCAATCCCAATAAGGATATTCTCTACCCTTATATAAGAAGTGTCCAGGTTTTAGTTGATGTATTTCATTCCATGGTGTTCCACCTTGAGGATCATAACCCCATTTCATAACATTAGAATGGAAGATTTCATCTCTTGTAACTGGTCCATATTGTTTTAGTACATCAGGTTCTGATGCCATAACTTCTACATCTCTACGATAGTAGATTGGTTTAATTCCTAAGAAGTCTGTGTAAGCTATTGGAGCATCATTAAAGAATGTAACATAACTCCAGAACCCATCGAACTTATGAAAAAATTCGTGATTTAGTTCTTCTCTATATTTAGAATGTATCATGTGAGCATCGCTAGGATAATCACCAAAGTCTTTATAATTAAATATTTCACCGACAAATAATGAAGGTGGTTCATCGTCATATTGAATAGGTTGGATTGATACATCTGGATCTGGATCTACCATAGGCAAAGCTGTATGAAGCATATCATATTCTTTCCAGGTTTTATATCCTCTATATTTGGTTCTTAAACCACGATAAGACATTTCTTGTATCGCTTGCATACCATTTACGCCGGTATGATCTCGTTGATGTATTAAAAATCCGCACATATTATTCGTTTACCATTATGTTTAGCCCATATTTATCTACTTGAAAACAATGTAAAGATGATGCTGAGAAATGCATAATACCAGGTACTGCATCTAATTCAGCTTGTTCTATTAACCATAAGCATAGTGCATTAGCAAAGAATAGGTCATTATGTAAATGACGCATAACATCGCATGATCGCATATGATATGCACAATGTAGTTTATTATCTCTTAACATATAATGCCACCCGAACGTGCACGGGACGCGTTCGCCCGCGAGAGCGGCTGTACCATCTTCTGGAAACCAGATTGGTATATAGCATTGTCTAGTTGTAGGTTCTTTTTTAAGTAGTTTTACTGCAGTGTTTAGATCAGCAATATTAAATCTAACACCCATTTGTTCTGTATCTTGCCACATTCTTTCTGGATAGCTATGCGAGAAAGCTTCATCCATAAGATATTTATCTGTATCTTTTAGCCACATACTATGTGATGGTGGCGGATTAAGTGGCTCGCCGCCAACACGTTCTTGGAAATGTATATCTGCCCAGGGTTGCGAAGCTTTAAGGTTTGCACTTGCAATTGTTTTATTGTCGTACATTTGTGCTTGCATATCTGCGTGAAGTATTTCTAAGAATCCAGGGTGATCAGTACCACCTTGCCATCTTTCTGTTTCTATTTCATACCCATTGTCGAGTAAGTCTTTACGTAAATTATATAATCCTTGTTTAAGATCTATCATCTTTGATTATGTTCCTGTTGAATATGTCTCGGTCTGTTGTTTGGCCATCAATATCATAATCTAAGTATGCTGAAAAGAATGCGGAATAATTAATTAAATCGATTGCAGAATCTTGCAATGATTCGAAGTTTTCCATATAGTTATCATCATCACGCATAGCATCGAGAACAGAGTGCATGCGATTAATTTTACCAGTCATAATATCTAAAATGGTTTGTGCGCCATTTGGATAATAGTCTGCTTGTCGAATCCTAGATTTAGGATTTTGATAGTCGTTACCTTTCTTAGCAATAAGATCGGCCGCTTGTTTAAGTATCATTAGTGGTTTCATAATATGTATTATATCATAGTTTTGGTTAAAAGTAAACCCCTAATATTTTTCAAGTACTGTACCTGTTTGATATAAGGGAATCTGTTTTGCATCTGGCCATTGTTTTGGATATGTATTCATAAACAAAGTTTGTGGCAAATGTTTGTGTACAAAAGTACCATAAGGTTTTACTGGAAGA
>Ga0181379_1000886_pt1 | contig 14226 bp, 15 predicted proteins | sample 2SPOviralmetaG_FD_130115 | JGI IMG/M metagenome (GOLD analysis project Ga0181379, IMG submission 130115) | Marine viral communities from the oligotrophic San Pedro Time Series (SPOT) site, San Pedro Channel, CA, USA - 2 SPOT_SRF_2009-07-10 | ecosystem: Environmental > Aquatic > Marine > Strait... | reverse complement strand
TGTCTAACAATTCATACATGTGTTTTTCCAATTTTGCATCAACATTAATGTCATTTGCATATTTTAATTCTGGATGATTGTCAAACATTTTCTGAATTACATCTCTTTGAATACACATAAATCCTGTTCCAGCATCTTTAAGTTTAATTAAATTATCTCTAATTTGAATTTGATTTAAAGGTTCGCCATTATCATCTGTGCAGAATTCAAAGTTTACAACATAGTTTGAACTATGTCCTTCAATTGTTTCTGTTGTTTCACTCTCATTACGTCTTGCGGCATCTATAATGCTTTGCCAATTAATTGCTTTTTTAGGATAAGCACCTACTGTAATTGGTCTATCATATGCTACCATTCTAAGTAAATCGTTCGGATCAAATTCAATATCTGCATCAATAAAGAATAAATGCGTTGCTTCTGGATGTTCCATAAAGAAACTAACAAGTGTATTACGACCTCTAGTAATAAGACTTTCATTTGCTAATGTGCTAACAGTAAATTGAATATCATATTTGTTACAAAGAATTGCTAATCTCATCATACTTCTAAAATAAGGTTCGCCAATTTGTCCACCATAACATGGTGTTGCTATAAAAATATGTTTATTTCTTAGAACTTCGATTGGTATTTCAATCTTTGCATCAAGCAATTTATGTAATACATCTTCTTGATTAGGTTCTACATCTGCTGTGACTTTGTTGTCATCTGCTATAGGTGTTGATGCTTGTGATTTTGATTGTTTGGGTGTTTTAGATTTATTCGCCCTGCGTTGTTTTCTATTTGCCATTTGTAATCCTGTATAAAACTATGTGTGTATTGTACAGTATTTACTCTAAAAGTCAAGTAGAAAGGAAAAGTATTGGTTTATTTTTGGTCGGGCTTTCTGGAAATGAATTGGTTTAGTTTTTCTGCTTCTTTGATTACATCTTCGGTCGATGGCATAAGGTCTGGCTTATTAGCCTGAGCCTGTAATATCAACCTTGCTTCTTGAATAAGTTCTAACCTTATTTCATATGGTGTTTTGTTAGACAATTTAATTGTTCTCCTACATTTACAACAGTTATTTATCTAATTTTTGAATAATGTACCTCCTTGGTACTTCCTATAACAGACGTTAATATCAGAAAAATCTTCCACTGCACAACTTAAAACAACTCTATCAACATTGCTCAATTCGTTATAGCCTCTATGAAAAATCATTGTGTTATAAAATGCAGGAACTGTAGGCTTATCCCATTTACATAATATGTCCGTATTTTCCATATCTGTTTTTGTAACAAATCCATGCTTTTCATTATCACGTGGATCAACATTTTTAAATCTAGGAAACGTTGCCCATTGACCTTCCATTACATCTGCATCACCAAATACAGGAAAGTTTAATGCACATTGTCTTGTATGAAAAACAGGACCTTCACAATGCCATCTGCTGTTTACATTAGCAGGAGTTCTTAACATTAATATACTAGTAAATTTTAAATTTAAAGTATCTCCTAAAAACTCTTTCATGCGTTTACTTAAATCAAAATTAACTTCTTCATATAAATTTACTTCTTTAAAATCACGTTTGTCTTGTGAACTATTTTCATCAACCTTAATAAAACTTTGATACCAGTTTGCACTTAAACTTCGACTATTACCTTGTTCTACTTTATCTTGTGTTTTAACATCATCTTGTGCTTCATGTCTTTGTTGTTCACTTACAAAATATTCTTTTACGTCAAAAGGTATTTCAGGCATTTCTGGTACTTCGAAATAATATGGTAATTCTATTCTTTGATTCATTTAAAAAGTTTTCCTTGCTCATACACTTTATGTATTGCATGTATATCTATGTTTTCTTGCAAAGCAATACTTAAAATAGTTCTGTGCTGATTGCAATCTTCATTTACGCCTCTATGTAAATACATTGTATTATAAAAAAATCCTCTATTTAATACGTCACTTACATAAGTTCCATTATCATAAACTTCCATTTCATTTAAAAATTCAGACTTTACATATCCTTTTGTTTCTACTTGTTCTGGAGGTAAGTCTCCCCAAAGTTTACAATATCCCCATTCTGCTTTTGTTTTGTTAAGTTCACCTTCAACTAAAAAGTTTAATGCACACCTTCTACTACGCAACATAGGTCCTTCACAATGCCACCAACCATTTTGACCTGGCAATGTTCTTAATAAACTTACACTTGTCATTCTTACAGTAAATGTGTCTTTAGCCCATTCCCTTAATAATTTACTCATTTCAGGATTTTGTTCTTCTGTCATTCCTGTACCTTTACTTAAAGAAGAACCTTGTACTTTGTTTGCATCAGTTCCACCAAAGCCCTGTAAGTACCAACCTGCTTCTTTTGATGCAGTTTTACCTTGTTGTATTTTGTCTAAGTAATCTGAGTTACCATCAAATATCTTATCATCGTCTTCTTGATCCACATATTTCATTACATCAAAAGGCAACTTTATCTCTGGTACTTCAAAATAATACGGTAAGCTCATTTATTATATTTATTTAAAAAGTTTATCACTTTTATACAAGTTATAAACTTCATCAATATCTTCCCTAATTGCGGCACTAATAACTAATCTATTCCAACCTGTAAAATTAAATACTCTGTGCCAATGCATAGTATTATAAATTGTTGCTTTGCCTGGTGTCATTCTGTGTTCTGCTAAAACATCTAGATTTTCATCTTCCCACCAAGTAGGTTCTTTGTCATTATTTTCAATATCTTCGTTTAGTCCTCTTGTTGCCCATTGAACATAACTGCGTTCAAAGTCTCCTGAGACCATAAAATTTAATGCACATTTACGACCAAATGTTCCTGGTCCTTCACTATGCCAAGGACTAGAGGAATTACACATTGTATTTAAAAGAGTTAAACTTCCAACGGGTATTGTTAGTTTACTTTCTAAATACGTTTTTACTTCTGCATACCAATTTTCAGGTACAACTCTATACTGAAAACTATTTCCGCCCAAACCTAATCCTGAAGGCGACATATAATCAGCAGGGTGCTGAACATATGGTTTATCTTCCACATCAAATGGTAATTCTAATTGCGGTATGTCAAAGTAATATGGGACCATACTACTATTTATTGGTGTTTAAAAGACTTGATCCAGTAAATAGAACGACAATAACATAAACCCTAAACTGCAAACTTGCATTACAGATGCTATTGCAACAATCTGTAAGGATTTGTCTGCCCAAGGTTTGAGGTTAGTTTCATTCCATTCTTTTATTTCTTCTGGTGTTGCATCTCGATATTTTCTAGTTTCTTCTCTCATATTATAATATATTTGCTATTGTTAAGATAGCAATTATCACAGGTACTTCCCATGGTAAAATTATTAAACCTAGTATAATAGCCTGTTTCATGTTCCTGGTGTTAATGCAAAAATGCTTACTACAAATATGGATATTAGTGTAAATAATTCCGCTTTATCTCTTATTTTTTCCATCTTCAATATTCCTGTGTATATAGTGTTTGTTTTCAATATCTCTAAGACTTCTCATTACTCCAGCCATAGTATCTCCCACCTGTATAGAGAATAGGAGAGAACTTAAAAGTATTGAACGTTTTACTTGTATCATCTTTAAGGGAGAATAACATAAACAAAACTTATTGCTTACTATAGTTTGTATTTATAATATATTATAATTTAAGTTATAAAAGACTATTTTTTTATAACGTCTTTGTTATGCTGATGTCATTTAGGTTGTTACAAAATTCAAAAGGACATGAATAATGTTCTATTGGCAATTCTAATTCTTTAATTTGTGTAATGTTTCCAAAACTTTTTGCTCCACACCAACTGCTAATTATCTCTCCATGCATATCTATATTAAGACCTTCTGATCCTAAATGGCAATTCATTCCGCCAAACTTATTAAGTCCTTCATTTATAATTTGGTGGCTTTGAACATACTTTACAGTTCCATCATCATACTTAAATTCAGTTGACCAATATTTAGGATCACCCTTTACATGGGTAGGTGTGTTATCTTCCATAGGAGTAGGATTAGGTTTTACTCCTGGACGTTGCATAATTTCTATTTCTTCAGGTGTATAGTTGTACCATGTTTCTTGTGTATCGTAATTGTTATTGTCTCCAAGTAATTTTTTATACATTGTTTTAACAGCAATACTTACATCAAATACACTTTGTCTACCATTGTTATCATTAAAAGAATCTCTTAATTCTTCGCCAAAGTCATATAGTTCGTTTACTTGACCACTTATGCCGGCTATACTTATATCTACCGTTACGTGACCTCTTAGGACGTCTACAACCTCTTTAAAATGTTGTTTATCCATAGTTAAAGGATGATATGTTAATACAACACCTTGTAAGAAGTTTCTTGCTTCTTCCCACCAACGTACAGTTCTACTACCATTCGAATATACAGTTACATTTGCTTTATAGTCATATAAACTTTGTAATATTTCTTCAAAGTCGGGTATAGTTGTTACTTCTCCGCCTATAAGTTCCCAATGCATTGCACGAACTTTTTCTTCTCCATTATGAATGTAAGTATGTGCTTTATAATAATCGCAAACTTTTTGAATTGTTTTTAGATAAACATCTTTTGACATCCAAGGATTTGTGCCGTCATGTAATATTGTTGGGCAGTAGTCACAAGAGAAATTACAGGTGTTACCCATACTCCATTGAATGTTTACTGGATTATTTGGTGCGTGATAATGTGGTCCTACAACCGATATGAGTCTACTCATATCAATATTTATCGTATATTAGGAGGTTAGTTTGTTAATGATATCGTTTATAATCTGTTCTGTAGCCATTTGGTCATAAGACATTTGTGCATTTACACGTTCCCAATTAGTATCTTCCCAAATTTTTCCTTTTTGTATCCAACTATAAACTTCTTTTAATTCTGTAGGGACAGGAAAAGGTGCATGATGATTTACAATAACGTTCTCTGCTACTTCGTTATCATAGCCAGGTTTACAAAATCCGTGTACACAATCAAAAAATTCTACATATTTACTATTTGTTTCATCTGCAAATATTTTACTTTTTTCTGCACTGGTCCAATTATCTTCTGCACCATGATAGCAAGTTACATCGTAATCTTTTGCTTTGTAAAATGCTTCTTCAAAGGGCCACAAGTTTCCATAGCATAATGCAAAGAATGTTTCTTTAGGTAATGTTTCGTTGTAATGTGCAATAACATTTGCAACTGTATCAGCACCCCAACTAAAACCAACTAATGCTAGTTTATTTAAACTTAATCCTGCAAACATATTACTGTGATTTTCGCATAAAAATTTATATGCTTCTACAGTTTCTAATGCTCTCATTCTAGGACTTACATATCCACTAAAGTCACTCCAGCCAATGGCTTCCATACTTCTTCCTGTAAAACTGTCTACACATAAAGTTGCAATACCCTGTCTGCCTAAACTGTCAACAAATAAATCGGTATCACTGCCTAGTCCACCTGAACCATGACTAATAATACATAAAGGTTGATTGCCCGCAAACTTATCTGGTACAACTAATTGACATCCTATTCTAATAGGAGTATCATCCCAAAAAATGTTTTTGGAACTTTGTACTTGAAATAAAACTCTTTTTATATTTTTCATTAACTTAACTCTTTAAATTTTTCAAAATACATTCTCCAAACTACTTGGGGAACGGTATAAAATTCTGTTATGCCTTCTGGCTCTGCAATGCCTTTACGTTTCCACCAGTTCCTAGCAACATAGTCTGTAATTGTATTACTGCTTCTAACATAATTATCAGCATAGGCTTTATTGGCTAAAGTGGTTCCAAAGGTTGCTTTAAAGTTAGGTTGTTTACTTGCCCAATCACAATTGAAGTAAAGTAGTCCATCAAACTCAGGCATTTCACCTCTGCCGTATCTTCTACTTTTAGTCATTGGTATATCTGCATTAGGTATCCTACAAAGTCTAGTCCAAATTCTATAGTAACCTTCTTTGTATTCTGGCATGTATTGTGTTCCTGCTACTGCATAAATCTTTTGTGTAGGGATATGTATCATGCAATGATATTGTATTTCATCTACTTTCATTGCTTCAGGCGAGGAATTATTTTCGTATCCTAAATCTTTTGCTACTTGACAAAACTCTTCCAAAGCAGGAAGCCATTTATCGTTGTATTCAATACAACCTATTTCGCCATTGAAAAATGTTCTTAAGATTTCTTTATTGCTGATATCAACCATCTGCCTACATCCATTTCGTACCACTTAGTATTAAAGTTTAACCTTCTTGGTCTATAATGATGATTGTTATGTAAACTTTCACCCCAAGTAAATAATGCCAACCAAGGATTATTTGTACTATTATTTTTCATTGGAGTTGTTTCGTACGTCATACCTTTTATAGGAGTATGACCAAGTACATTAACAATACCACTTATAATAACACTTAAAAAACTTGCATTTAAACTTGCAAGTATATATCTTCCATCAAACCACCAAACTGTCAATAATGATATAATTAACAAGTTTAATATGATTAACACATAATAATTTTTATGGCACCACAATGCAAACGGATCTAATTGCCTTCTAATTTTAAAAATTTCTTTTCTGGCAAATTCATGATTCTCTTTGTGGAATATCCAACCAAACAATGCATAAAATATGCCTTTAGTTGGAGTATGTACATCTTTGTTTGTATCTGTGTGTGCGTGATGACTTCTGTTATGTATAAGACTCCAAGTCACCGGAGAGCCTTGAGCTCCTTGACAACCTAAATAAAGTAAAAACTTTCTTATTGGTTCCCATGTTTCGAATGAACTATGGCTATGTAGTCTATGAAAGCCTACACTTATGCCGTATCCACTATAAAGTATTGTAAAAAATATGGTAGCACATAATAACTGCGTACTACCATTCGCTATACTCCATAGCAAAGATATGAATGCTACAGGAAGAAATAGTAAATAAAATAGCATTATTTCTTTAACCCCTTAATAACCAAACCACTGATATCTATTTCACTCCAGTGCTGACTATTATTTGTTGCATTCCAATACCTGTGATGATTGTTATGTAACATTTCACCCCAAGTTAAAATTGCACCTATTCTGTTATTGACACTATTATCTTTTGTCTCAAAATTTCTATAGCCAAACCAACTGTAATGGCTAAGTGCAGTAACAGTACTTGTATTCATTAATGTTGCCCATATACCAAATACAATTCCGTATAGTGCAACTTGCCAACCAAATAGTAACCATGCTAAACCAACTGTTCCATAATTTATTACTAAATGATTATCGTTTAAAAATGCGTAATATTTGTCATTTACAAAATTACGTCTTATGTATTTTACTAAAACACGTCTATCAATGTGTTCATCAAAGTATTTTTGTTCTCTGTGCCAAGTTAGAAATGCATGAAAGAAACCTTGTAAAGGACTATGTGGGTCACCTTCTTGGTCTGCGTTTTTATGATGTCCATTGGTGTGTATCATTACCCAAGGAAAAATTGCACCGTATCCATTAAACACACTACATGTTGTCATAATACGTTCTTTCCATTTAGGCATTTCAAATGCGGCATGACCCCAATATCTATGTAAGCCAATTGCCATACCAACACAACCAAATAGGAAGTATGTGATAAGTCCTAACCATAGATAATTCCAGTCACCGTTATATGCCATTATTGGTATTATACTCCAACCCACTATTTGAATTGGTAGAGTGTATAACCAAAAGTTTGCTTTTGCTTTATCTTTAAAAAAGTTTGTTAATGAAGTCAAAATTCGTTTCATGATGTTTTTGTAACATTTCCTTTAGTCTAGTGTCTACTTTTACTGTATATTGTAAACTAGCATACTTTAAGGTCAAAGGCCCAAATGGTGCTAATCTTTGTCTTAGTGTATTATCGTATTTATCATGTCCGAAGTAACTTTTAAGCATTTCAATGCCTATTAACTTTTGAGTAGTGGGTTTTATGTCAAAACCTGCTTGTTTTATAGTTCTGACTTCATATTGATAATATCTATGAGGTGCATTATCAACAAAGTCTTGCGTTTGTGATTTTAAAACTTCACCATAACTTTGTGTAAACATCCAACTGCTGTACATGTCTACATAATGTTCTTGGAAGTTTGTGTATTCTTTACCGCTAACTTCAGCGGCATGTTCTTGAGTTTGGTGTGGGACAAATGGCATAAACCCATTGTTTTTTGTTCTTGTCCAATCACTGTTACTAACATGCATCATAAAGCCTGGATAAACAATACAACAATCTGGTAGTAAATCAAAAAACTTTCCTGCTATAGTCATTTGTGGTTGTGTAGTAGGAAATTTTTCTCCATAGTATTCAAATTCATCTCCGTCAAATAATGCTGGAACATCTATAGGAAACAACTCATATTTTATTCCTCTCGCTTCACAATATGCAATGCTACAATCGTTTTCACGTTTACTTAAATCGTTACTTAAAACAGGAATGGCGGCAACAAAATCTATGCCTGCCATTCTAAATCCTTGCATAGCAATTTGTGAATACATGTGTTGTACACTATAATCACACCACACATATAAATCTTTGCTGAATTTTTGTCTAATCTTTTTGGCTGTTTCAATTGCTTCAATAAATGGAGAACGAGGAATTACATCTGGTGCTTGAACAAACATATCAACATTTTGCCCATTTCCAAATTCACTAAATGTTACACCTCTCATTCGAACTCCCTGTATAAATGTAAATCATTTAGATTGTAAGTTCTTATAAAAGGGTCGCCTGGTTCTAATAATTTTACAGGTCTTGCCATTGGTACCCAATACTCTCTCATTGTAAATGGAGGAGCATCATATGGTCTATTAAAATATTTGTGTTTAACATCTTCGTATGTTAATTTATTATCTGCATCACAACTAATCATATGATATTCAAATAATTGTCCATTTATATCTGCTTGAAATCTATGAAACATATTTGTTTTGAATTTAAAAGTTCCATACAACCACCCACTATTTGTATCAAATGTAATTCCACGTGGCATGTCTAATCCCATGTCTACATATCTTGCATCTACAAAATCTTCTAATTGTACACCACCATACAAAACACTAACTTGGTCACCTGGTCTAACAGGTATTAAGTGTTCTCCTGCACAATATCTTAAATTGGATACAGGATTAAATTCATAGTATTTAGGCTTGTTAGACGGCGTCTGTGCAAGTCTAAGAGGCCAAGGAGCATTACGGACACTACTATCACTGTAATATCCTAGTTCATAATTAAGTTCTAATTGTTTATGTACCATCTTTGTACAAATGTTATGGACTGCTTTATTGCTGTTTGGTTCACTAGGATCAATTACATCATATATATCTATCCAGTTTTGATAGTATCCATCATGTTTATTTCCGCCTACTCTAACAACACCATCTACTGCAACTGGACTTATATCTATAACAGGCAAATCCTTGTTCCCACCAGCACAAACTACCATATGCCCTGCTTTTAAAAGTTGTTCTATACGATAATCTACTATATAATTACGGTCCATTTGCCAACTAAAACACAATATCTTGGGCTCTTGTACCGCTAAAAGGTCTAATTTTTCTATGAGTGGTGCAAGTGTATCTTCGGCTGAAACAGTTGTATATGACGTTGTATGACGTTCATAGACGTCGATATACGCACAATCTTCATTAGATTGCATACTTAATACCGAATAACTGCTAGTTATAGCGGAAATAACATTATATTCGCTTATTTCACAGTCTATGAGATATGTGTTATGTTTAAAAGATTGTATTATTTCGACAGGAAATGAAGATACGTCGATTGAATCATTAAATTGAATTATAAGCATAGTTAATACTTATCTGTGGAAGGGGTAGTTTAACCGGCAAATACGGTACTAGCACCATTGGCGGCATGACCACAACTTGCGGCATCACCTGCTCTGGTAACTGATTTGCCTGTTGCAAATACTGTAGTACTTGTACCAACTATTTTAGGTGCGGCATGAGGAGCCTTACCATGTCCTGCTACTGCATCACCTATTAAAGATACTCTATTACCTTCAGCATAAACTGTGGATGCACCTGGGCCTAGAATAGCCGCTCCGGCTTGATTTGCTGATGTTCTACTTATTGCTGGCATAATATTATTTATCAAAAGAAAAGGGGCCTAGGCCCCTTTTCTATGTTTGGTCGTACCAACTTATCTATTCCACTTAACACCACGGTAAATACCATGTGATGCTTGAAGTGACTTAGATGAGATTGGTTCGTGTTTAACTCCTCTGTAAATACCCGGTTGTGCTTTCACTTTTTCAACTTGAGTATTTTCAGGGGTTTGTTTGATACCTCTGTAATAAGTCATCGCGTATCCTCCCTAAATTAATTTAAGTTAGATGCGTTCCTTCGGTAACTTTCGGTCTCGTTCGGCTTATGCCTACTTGCTTGCCTTTGTTAGATAACAAAGAGGTTTTCAGGTTTCCTACTTCCGTTCACTGCTACATTTAGAGTGAATGAACGATTCTCGGTGTGCAACTTCTACAACATGTGTATTAATTGTACACATTTATTTATGCAACAGCCTTTAAAATTTCGATAAAAAGTTTACCATATTGGGCAAACCAGCCTTCATCTTCTGTAAGAGCAATCCCATAAATTTCTGCAATCGCATAAGCAGTAGGCGTGTCTAAAAAAGCATTACTTACTAATAAAAAACCCGCACTAGATACTAATAAAAACATGTGGTCATTACCCCTAAAACTATGTATAATCATTATAATAGTACCAAGGAATAGCATAACGTATGCTATTATTTCCATATGAACATTAGTGCTTATGCCTAATCCCATACTCATGCCAAGAAATAATAGAGAACACCCCACAATTTTCATTGTAGTTTGCACAATATTATGCAAATGTTTCTTCTGTTTCCTAGTCATATTAGTATATTATACCAGAATTCCTGGTACAAGTCAACCTTTTTTGGGAGTTTTTTTAGAGGGAAAAACCTTTAAAAGTATCGTTATCAACGTCTTGTTTGGTGCCGCCAATAACATAACTACTAATTTCAGTTTCTTGTGGAGCAACTTGAACACTACTTCCTGTGATCCATGCTTGGGTCCAAGGCAAAGGATTAGTTCCAGTATTAAAAGGAGTATCTAATTGAACTGCTCTCATTCTTTTACCAGCAATAAATTCAATATATTGTTTTAGTAGTTCTGCATTTAATCCAATAATACTGCCGTCTTTAAACAAATAGTCTGCCCATGCTTTTTCTTGCTCAACTGCATCTAGGAACATTTGAACACATTCCTCTTTTAATTCTTTTGCAATTTTAATATAGTCTTTATCATCACCAGGTAATAGTTTTAACATCTGTTGTGTACTTGCTAGATGAACATTTTCATCTCTAGCAATTAGTTTAATAATTTTTGCATTACCTTCCATTTTTTTAAGTTCTGCAAAGGCCCAACTACATGCAAATGAAACATAGAAACGTACACCTTCTAAAATGTTCACACTCATTATACATTTATATAATGCTTTCTTGTGTTCATATTCATTGTAACTTTGTAAGCCACGTTCTCTTGCTTGATTTTGTTCTATTAGTTTATCATAGTTTTCTGTGATAGCATCTGAACAATCTGTAATTTCTTTGATGTTTAACATTTCATCAAACACTTTACTTGGATCTGAATACACATTTCTTATAATGTGTGTATAACTTCTACTGTGAATTGTTTCACTAAATGCCCATGTTTCAATCCATGTTTCTAATTCTGGAACACTAACTACAGGCAACAATGCTAAATTAGGTGAACGTCCTTGAACACTATCTAATAGTATTTGTCTTTTTAAATTACTTGTAAAGATATGTTGCTCAAAGTCTGTTAGGTCCTTAAAGTCTTTTGCATCTTTTGTAATGTCTACTTCTTCTGGTCTCCAAAAGAAACCTAATTGTTTTTCAGTTAGTTTTTCAAACTGCTTGTATTTAACAACATCAAATCTCTGGAGGTTTGGGCCGCCGTTAGGATCTAAAAACATAAAATGTTTTGTGTGATGTTTTTTATTTTTAGCATTAAATACTGACATTATATCTTACAACTCTCGCAATCATCATCTTCAAGCAATGGAGAAACATTACCTGATTCTATAAACTGCACCTGTGCAGTTTCTTGTTTGTTTATATCAATCTCACCTTGTCCATCGTGAGTGTTATTATAGTATAACTGTTTACCACCATATTTATAAAACATAACTAGGTGTTGTAACAACATACTCATAGGCACTTTTTCATCTTCAAAGTGTTCTGGATTGTATGATGTATTTACCGAAATTCCTTGGTCAATGTACTTTTGAAGGATTGCCATAATCTTTAAATATCCTTCAGGTGACTTCTGGTCCCAAAGTAAATCATACTTGTTTTTTAATCTTGGGAAACCTGGTACAACTTGTTTCAGTACACCATGTTTGCTTTGCTTTATACTTACATAACTACGTGGTGGCTCAATACCATTTGTACTATTACTAATTTGTGCAGATGTTTCTGCTGGCATTAATGCCATCAATGTGCTGTTTCTAATTCCAGTTTCTTTTAATTGTTTTCTTAAAGTTTCCCAATCAGCACGTTCTTGATGCTTAACTAATTCGTCAACATCTTTCTTATATGTTTGATTAGGTGTTATACCCAAACTGTATTTAGTTTCATCTGACTTAGGACATGCTCCTTTTTCAACTGCCAAATCAGCACTTGCTTTAATTAAATAATAACTCCATGCTTCAGTCCATGTATCTACCATATCTAAATTTGGTTCTTGATATGTACTATCGTTTTTTGCCATCCAATATGCAAAGTTAATAATACCAATTCCTAAAGGTCTTCTATTCATTGTGCTAAGACGGGCCGCTTCAATTGGGTACTCTTGATAATCTAAAAGTTCATCTAATGCTCTGACAGCCAAGTCACACACTTTTTCCATTTGTTCTAAACTTTTAATGGCACCCCAATTTACAGCACTTAAAGTACATAGACTAATTTCGCCTTCGGGGTCATCAATGTTTGTTAGAGGTTTTGTAGGCAAATCAATTTCACAACACAAATTACTTTGTTTAATAGGTGCTACGTCTTCAATAAAAGATCCATGTGTATTTGCATGGTCAACATTTTGTAAATAAATTCTACCTGTGTCTTTTCTTTCTTGTACAAAACTACTAAAAAGTTCTACTGCTGGAATAGTCTTCTTTCTAATGCTAGTCATACGTTCTGCTTTTTCGTATAACTCTTTAAACTTATCTTGGTCTGAGAAAAATGCATCATATACTTCCGGTACATCATGTGGGGAGAATAATGTAATGTTTTCACCTGCTAATAATCTTTCATACATAAGTTTGTTAAATTGTACACCATAATCCATATGACGTACTCTGTTGTCTTCAGTTCCCTTGTTGTTCTTTAGTACAAGCATATCCTCAATTTCTAAATGCCAAATAGGATAGTATAGTGTAGCCGCTCCGCCTCTTACTCCGCCTTGTGAGCAAGACTTAACTGCTGACTGGAATAATTTATAGAAGGGGATAACTCCTGTATGAGTTGCATCTCCACTCCTAATTTTAGAACCAATTGCTCTAACTCTGCCTGCACCAATACCAATACCTGCTTTTTGGCTTACATACTTAACAATACTGCTACTTGTTGCATTAATGCTATCTAAACTATCATCTGTTTCAATTAATACACAACTGCTGAATTGTCTTTGAGGTGTTCTTACCCCTGCCATTACTGGTGTAGGTAGACTAATTAAAAACTTACTAATTGCATCATAGTAGTCTTTAATATATTTCATTCTTGTTTCTTTTGGATACTTACTGAATAACGTTGCCGCAATCATCATATATGCTACTTGTGGTGTTTCAAATATCTCACCACTTGCTCTGTTCTGCACTAGATATTTGCCACGGAATTGTTCCATAGCCGCATAAGTTAATACTTCATCTCGTTCATGTTTAATATGATCATTTAATTCGTTTATATCTTCTTTTGTATATAACTTTGTAAACTCTGCATCATAGAATCCAGCATCTATATTGTCTTGTATAATATCACATAAGCAAGGAGGCGTAAATTTACCATATACCATTTTACGCAAATGGTAATTTATAAGTCTACCTGCTACATATTGATAATTTGGAGTATCTTCTGAGATTAAATCTGCCGCACTTTTAATAAGTGTTTCTTGAATGT
>Ga0181379_1000879_pt1 | contig 14277 bp, 27 predicted proteins | sample 2SPOviralmetaG_FD_130115 | JGI IMG/M metagenome (GOLD analysis project Ga0181379, IMG submission 130115) | Marine viral communities from the oligotrophic San Pedro Time Series (SPOT) site, San Pedro Channel, CA, USA - 2 SPOT_SRF_2009-07-10 | ecosystem: Environmental > Aquatic > Marine > Strait... | reverse complement strand
TAAAAGACTTACAAAAGGAACTAACAAGCGAAGAGTGTCATTTGCTTGTAGATTTGCTGGTATGGCTGGAGCAATGAAAGATGCTAAAGGCGAACCAACTAAAAAAGCAATGGCACTAAAAAAATGGGGTTTCGGTAGTGTAGAAGCTGCTAGAAACTTTTGTCAAAAAAATAAATCTAAAAAATAATGAATACATCAAAATTTTCAACTCCTTTTATGGAGAAAAACCCTTTAAGCCCACTACAAGGCAACGCTTTTATTAAAGCAAAAATGGACGCGGAAGCAGCGGGTAAAAGTAATTTTACTGTAGATGGTAAAAATTATCCATTAAAAATGGTATCACCTCTTAATGACAATCATAAAGAAGATCCTAAAAAAATAATAGGAGAGCAAACGTTTGAATTTGAAAAAGATAAACCTAGTGGAAACTATGTAGCTGGTTTAAGCCTTGACATTGATAAATCAGCTCAACCATCAGATACAGACGATAGATTGGTTATAACTCCAAAGCAAAAAAGAAAAATGGAGAAAAATAAAGTAATGAATCAAAACTTTATAGATCAATACGAAAAAATGAAAATAAAAAAAGATAGCGTGTCTGGAGGCAAAAATTTTTATAGTATAAAAAAATAAATAAAAATAATGAGTTCACCATTTCAAAAAGCTTTTAGTAGCAAATCACCATTAGGTAAAGTTAAGTGTAAACTACCTTATCCAGGTAAAGAAGTTGCAGCCGGAAAGCACGGAGGTAAGATGACTAAAGAAATGTCTAAAGCTAACGCTGCAGCAAAATTAAAATGTAACCAAAAAGATCCTGAATGGATAAAAGCTCAAGAAAAAGAAAAAGCTGAGTTTGATTCTAAAGGTAAATTAAAAGAAACAGGAGACGATGATAAACCAATTAAAAAATAAATCATGGGAAAATTTTTAGTAAAAATAGGTAAGAAGTTAATAGCTTTTAATCAGCACTTAAAAGGTGAGTGGAATTCACTGTTATATAAGTTAATGTTTAAAAAAGAAAAATTATGAATTATGAATTTTCAAGTCCATTTATGGCAAAAAGTCCTTTAGATAATAAGAAAAAAGAACAAAAATTAAGAAAAAAAATAAAAGAAACTGAAAAAAAAGCTTTTATGAGATCTAATTATCCTTCTGAAGAGTATGAAGAAAGTCCAGAAGAAAAAATAGCTCAAAGAAAATTAAAAAGATTAAAAAGAAGATTAAAAAGAAAGGAACAAAAATAAACTGGGCGTACCATACCCAAAAGTTCCTGTAACCAAGAAGGGGTCCACATTACGTGAACCCCTTTTTTTAATTACCCGTCACAAGCTAAACAGTCTTCATTCATTGCTTGTTGTGCTATATCTCCTCGTAGCACTGACTCTGTTCTAGTATAATATAAGGTTTTAACTCCTTTCTTCCAAGCTTCCATATGGACTTTATTAATCCATTTAGGTGTTGCTATACTAGGAAAAGCTAAGTTTAAACTTACTGATTGATCTATATACTGCTGACGTATACCAGCTTGATTAACTAACTCTAGCTGATTAATCTCTTTAAAAGTTTTAAATATTTCTTTAGCCGGTATGTCATGAGGTCCAACCACAACCCTGTCAAGCTCAGATAAACCTTGAACGCTACCACCATCTGCGAGTATCTTGTCCCATGTTTCATTTGTATTTATTTTATGTTTACGAAGTAGTTTTAAAAGTGTAGGATTTTTTCGTATAAACGTTCCCTTTGCGCTTTGCTCAGTAAAAACATTAGCGGCCCAAGGCTCAATACCAGGACTGACGTTACCACTAAGCTTACTATTAGACACAGTAGGAGCAATAGCGCGCAAATGAGTGTTACGATAACCAGTACCAACACACCAAAGAGGCTCACCGTAAATCTCAGCCAAGTCTCTAGAAGCTCTTTCACTTTCAATTTTAATCTGCGAAAAGATTTTCCTAGTTTCAAACTGAGCAAGCAGACCTTCAAAAGGAATACCTTTTTCTTGGATATAAGTGTGCCATCCGAGTACACCCAACCCAAGCGCTCGTCCTTTTGTAGCACTACGAACGGCATTTTCAAAACCTCTAAGTCCTTTGGATCTTTGAATAAATTCCTCCATAACGCCGTCAAGAAACCATATGGCGTCGTATATAAGATTTGTACCTTTCCACTCTTCATATTTTGCTAAGTTTAAAGATGATAAACAACAAACAAAGCTGTGATTTTCATCTGTATGCAATGTAATCTCTGAGCATATGTTTGTCATATGAACTTTCAGTCCATTTGATTTATATGCTTTTGGATTTGCTTTGTTAGTATTTCCTTTAAATAATATATACGGTTCTCCAGTTGCCTTTCGCTTTCTAAGAAGTTTACTCCATCTAGTTCTAGCTTGCGGATCTCCTTGTTCAAGCTTACGCATAAACTTGTCACCAACAACTGCGCATTGATGTAAGTTAAGCGACTGTCTGTTAACGTCTCCTTTGGGTTCTCTAATCTCAAGCCACTCTTCAAAATCGTCGTGCTCAATGTTAATGTTAACTGAAGCAGCTCCTCGTCTGACAGATCCTTGATTAGTTGCAAGAATTGTCGAGTCATAGATTTTGCAGAACGGTACGACTCCGTCTGATGTTCCATTACCTGTAATTTTAGCGCCAGCGGGTCTGATCATATTAATACCAATGCCAACTCCACCGCCGTGCTTAGCGAGTAGCATCATCTCTAAATTTTTCTGTCCTATATCCTGTATCGAATCAGCAACGTCAATGCCAAAGCAGCTAATAGGAAGGCCGCGGTCAGTACCAGTGTTGGACAATACAGGACTAGCCAAGCAAAGCCAACCGTTCCAAATATACTCAAAAAATGTATCGGCCATCTCAGGCTTATACAAACGTCTCGCAACTGTTTTAGCAACTCGCATATATGCATCACGAGGTGTTTCATCTTGTAATAAATATCCGCCAGATATAGTTTTTTTATAAACTTCTGTATCACCCCCTTTTGGGTAATCTTCTCCTTTTTTCCATTCATTGTTCCACATATTAACTGTTTAAGTGTGTTAACCAAGCTATAAGCCCGTTTAAATTCAAAGCTACTAAGTTCCATTGTTTCCTAGAAGCTGTTTGTACCATTACACATATAAAACCTATTATATATAATTTAGGTTCTATAGTCCATTGTGCTGCAATTAAAAACCCAGCACCCATATATCCTGTTCTAGTTGATAGTCTCTTCCAAGGGCTTAGTCTCTTCTGTCTTACTAGACTCCTTAGCAACTTGTTCTTTAAGCTTCTCGATGGCTTCATCATAATCTGGCATGCATTTAATTGTTTCTAATGTTCCTACAGCTAGATCTTTTAAATAAGCATTTTCATCTAGCAATTGTTGTACAACGTTTATTAACGCTTGTATTTTTTTCTCTAACAGATCTACTCTGCTACTTTTCTGTCCTTTCATATAAATCTTCGTATATTTCTTTATCTGTTATTATGTTACCAAATGTCCTCGAAGTCTTCCCCTTCACCAGCCTTTGAATAATCTGTCGGCCTAATCGCGAAAAAATCAGTATGAGTGACCCCGCCGGTAAGATGATAGAACCAATCAAGATTACTCGCTGCCAGCTTGTCATACGGGAAATAGTTCCCCAAGTCAACGTAACCAAGTTCAACCAGTTTTTCATTTGCTCTTTTCTTTATAAAATGTATTAAGTCATTTGATTTAATGCCTTCGATGTCACCCATCTCAAACATTTTCTTTATATATTTAACTTCAAGATCAACCATAGCTTCCGCTGCGGTTATAATATCTTTTCTACATAAGTTTAATAGTTGGTTATCTTCTTCACACATATGTCTGAATAATTGACAACCCATTTTACTGTGTAAGCTTTCATCTCTTACACTCCATTTCATTTGTTGTCCAATACCCTTGAGTAGATTACGTAACTGGAAGCTATATAAAACAGCAAAAGCTGAATACAGACTAACGCCCTCTGCGAAAGCAGAAAATACGGCAAGTGACTTACCAATACCAACAGGGCTTGTACCGTCATAAGCAACCAAATTATCAAATCTCTGTGCGGTAGCAGGTTCATGCAAAAACGCTTCATAATCTTCTAATTTTAATGTTTCATTTAAATAACTATATGCGACTGCGTGTACTGTCTCTTGCGAGCCAAACATCATCGCCATTTGCTGTATCTCATGCTTTGGGAACCAAGATACAACTTTTTGCGTCCAATAGTCGGAGACAGCGCATTCGGTCTGTGCGAAGCCGAGTAGTATGTTCCCAACAAGGTGTTTTTCTTTTTCATTTAGTTTTTCTTTCCAATCTTTAATATCACTCTGCATAGAGATTTCTGTATGTAACCAAAATGCTTGAGCTTGTTTTAACCAACCTTCTGTATAATACTCTGGATATTCAAAAGGCTTATATGCTATACGTTCGTCAAATAATCCCATTAATTATAAATTTCTAATGCTAAATCAATAAATGGTACGTATAAAACGTGTGTTGTTTGTTCTTCTTCTTGATAGGATCTTACACCTAACAATATGCCTGGATAAAATCCAAACGATAAAGTCCATGATTTTTTCATATGTTTTTACTTAATATTAAGGGTGATTCATCTTTATTTGTAGATACAAAATAACAAACGTCGTTTTCTTCTACTAATACTTTCTTGTTTTTAAATGTCTTAGGATATTTTTCTAAAACATAATCAATAACATTTGATGCCATATTTATCTTGTATTTCTATTAGTTCTTTGTATTTTATTTTGCCTCGCACTTCCCAACTCCACTTCCACCATTTGTCAATTTGACGCTCAGCATACTTTTGTCTTGCTAACCTTTTCGCTTCGTAAGGATTATGCTTATTGTCTCGTCGCATTCTTTTTGATTTTGTGGTTTATATAATGTGTAATTAGGAAATTGATTCATAACAAGTCTTTTAAATAACTTCCAACGCATTGGAAAAGACTCATTAGCTCTACCTTTTGTTTCAATTATAAAATCATCACCAATAAAATCTGGTGTATACTTTATAGGCAGTATACGCTTGCAGCCACGGTTTTGGTAATTACCTTTACCATTGCTGCATCTTTCGTATACTTCGTTTTCAAAATGAAAACCTGCTAATAAAACAAAAGTTTCTCCTTCGTATTTAGCTTTAATTTTTGCTTTTTTCAAAGCCATATACATATAACGCTCAAGACCAGATGCAAAGTTAATACCATCATATGATACTTTTTTTGACTGTACTGGTCCGCGTTTTTTCTTACGTTTATAAGGTTTCCTCTTCATTTAATTCAATATCGTGATAGTGTAAACCATCGTTACCGTTTTGACCTACAACGTTTATTCTGTTTATCATACACTCTTCAACCTCATCAGCTAAACATCTTTTAGCAGCTTCAATGTATAATAAAGCATCCATTAGTTCTTCTTGCACATCAACTAAGAAACGATTAAGATCTTTTTCTTGACCTTCTATTTCTTGCATCATTGTAGCTCCATACTTTTTCTGTCCGATTAAACTACGTTCGTCCATCTTTCTTAAAACAGACTGAACTATTGCGTCTTGTGTTCTTATCTTCATAATGTTTCTTTTACAAATGTTCCGTTAATCATCTTGCCTTTACGTGCAGCTATTTGTGTATAAGCAGCATCGATACAGTCTTCAACTGTAAAACCTTCAAGATGCGCTAGGTTTGTTAATACTACGATCATATCGCCTATAGCATCTTGTATTTCAGGTTTATCTTGTTTTAATAAAGACTGTGCTAGCTCTCCTGCTTCTTCCATTAACTTAACATACTGAGTATGTGAATTACCTTTATCGTACAAACCTCTTTGTTTAGCCCAGTCTCTAATTAAACCAAAGCGATCGTTTAACGAAGGATCATATATGTTTTCGCCTATATGCTTTGGGTTAAAGAAAGCTTCGTAAAAAGCTTTATTGTAAATATAACATCTGTTTTTGTTATACATAGATTCAGATACATTTGCCATAATCCAATTAATATACTCTTGTTTAATAACAAAGCTATATCCTTGTGGTGTTGTCCACGTTAAACCTATATTGTCCATTAACTGACCTTTAAGTTTATTTACAGGAACTGGAAACGTACTTGTTTGTTCTGTTGGGTTTATTTTCATATTTGATTTAAATAAATTTTTATATAATGTTCTATCTTTCTTGTAGCCATAAGACTGTTGAAGTTCTATTTCCTTGTCTGATATAAAATTAATATCATCGCTAGTAAGTAGAACTTCGTATTCATCTGCTGCGTAACCTTGTTGCAGCGTAACCCGGTTATTAAGATTACGTGTAACGCCTATCTTTTTACCAGGTATGTGGTATAAATAATACATAAATTATAGTTTGTTGTTATACAGGTGCATATTATGTGCGTGATGATAATACCAACCTATTTTTAAATTCAGTCTCTCTGCAATCATTTTTTGTAATGATGAAAACTGATACTGATCATTACAGAAACCGTACCAGATGTCATTAGAACGCATATAGACTGACATACAAAGCTCATTGTTTATAATACTAAACTGTATTGCATAAGTACAAGGCGTATCTTTCTTGTATTTACTGTTTTCTTTAGCATCATAAATACTTATAGCTGCATGACGTGTGTCTTTGCAAGACTTTAACTTAGCACAAACATAATCTATTTGACAATCACGTTTCCATTGATAACCATAGTTTGAATTAACATTACCGTGTTCATCTGCCATACGATCCCATATTGGTGGTACTTTACCGTATAGTTCACCAAGCTTTTTAATATTTGGATCACCAGACAGATACCACTGCCATTCAGCTTCTGCATATTTTAAACTCCAGTTACGCTGTTTGTTTGATATATAATTATCTAGCGGATCCATAATATAAAAGCCACAGTTAAATACAGCTTTAGTATCTCCAAAATTTATACCTTCAATTATAATGTTATCAAGTACAGATTCATATGCTTGATTAGCGTTTTGATATGTGTTTTTCATAATAATATTTATAGTATTCGTAAATCTTTTCCCATATTAAATCTCTAATATAATGACTAGGGTCTTCATGAGTTCTACCGTTGTTTGTTATTACTATAGACCATTTAGCATCGTTAATAGCTTTTGGTGCAATGTATATTTTATTACGTATACACCATCTATATGCTTTAAGATCATGCTCTGTAGCATTATACTTACCCATGTTTATCTTATTCTTCTTCCAAGCCATTTATTCCCAAGGCATAGGTTCATCATTAATACTAATAGGTTCATAAGGTATAAAACAACCAGACTTTGGCTCCCATTTAAAATGAGCTTCAGCTCCGTTTTCACCAAGGTTTTGAAACTTAACCTTAAGTATCTTAGCTTTTACAGTTTTATTTTCATAATCTCTATGTACTAATATACCGTGATAACTTGCATCATACCATTCACCGCCACCTTTGATGTTATACATCGTAGGCTCTTCAATCTTACCGTCTTTGTCTTTATACATTTTAGTTGGATGCGCTACTATAAATACTAGTACATCAAACTTCTTAGCAAACATTTCTATTTTAGTTAGATATTCCATTGTGTAACGGTTAACGTCTTCTGTTTTACAGTCTACGTCTCTAACTTTATTAAATGGGTCTATAACTAAGCACTTAATACCTTTACGCTTAACAAGCTCAGCACCTTTTTTAAGTATTGACTCAAGCGTGTATCTTTCCATATCAATATGAAAGAAATTTGTATTACAATGATCTGCAACTTTATTCCATTTTTCTCCGTGTATGTCTGCTGATGTTGGCATGCCTTGCCAAACTTTACGCATTAACTTGTGTGCGTGAAGGTAAGTTGGGACATTTTCCGGACTAGCAAACGCCGTTTTCCAGCCATAGTTTTGGTTATACCCAACAACCATCTGGTCGACAAAATCTGATTTCCCGCTACTCGGAATACCAGTAACAGTAATAAACTGACCAGTATAAGTCGAAAAGATGTCATCAAAATTTTGAAGGCCAACTTGATATCCAGGTTTAAACCCGTTACGTACAAAGTCTGTGACTTCGTCTTCAATGTCCCTAAATGTCGTGACATTTTCAAGTGGAACGGGCCTCGCCCCTGAAATACGCTTTGATAATTTTTCTTTGCCATATTTTTGTAAATATTCGTTAGCGTCTTTACAGTCATCAAACGATGCTAGGTAACAAACTTCAGATCCTAGTCGTCTTACAAGTTCTGCTTGTAATGCTAAACCAGCTTCGTCTGTATCAACTGCTAGTATTATTTTATCTTTATCTTCAAAATAATCTATACAGTTATCTAAGTATTCTAAGTTGTTTGTATTTAACGTAGCTCCGTTTGGAACTGATATAGCGTTTGTAACACCAGCTTCATGCAAAGCTAGCACGTCCATTTCGCCTTCAACTATAACACAATATTCATAACCAATTATACTATCAATATTGTAGAATACTTTTTCAGCACCCTTATATAATTTAAAGTTCTTTCTTCCATCGCGGTATTTAATATTAATTAAATCACCACCCATAAAATAATTGAACTTTATCGTGTTCTCGGCTTTGCCGGTTTGTGGCATATATTCAGAGCCCTCACCGACCCGAAGATCGGTAAGAGTTTTCTGAGATATACCTCTTGATTTAAACCATTCAACAACTTTACTGTCTGGTGGTTTTACAACCTTGTCTTTAGGTCGTTCATACACTCTTTCAGTTTCACCTTTACGTTTATACGTATGCAGTTGAAAAGTTGTATTACAGTTGTGACAAGTACCGAGACCCCGTTCCCAATCATAAGACGCACATTTCTTTTTCTTATTTTCAGGTTTTCTAGTGTGAGAACAAACAGGGCATACACCCTGCTTTTTGCCTTCTTCTAGCTTATGTTGATTGAACTCGTCAATAACAAATCCATTGATCTCAATTGTCTGCATTTAATTTAATTTAAAATGGTAAATCATCAGCTACTGTTTGAGCAGCAGCAGGTTGTGCAGGTGCAAGCCCACCATCTCGGGGCGCAGCAGCTACGTTTTCTCCGTTTGTCCATACTACTTTTACATTACCTAAATAAACTTTGTCAACTTTAGCTTCACGCTCCTCTTTAGTTTGCTGAACCACAACAGGACCGTTATTTCCAAACTGATCAACGTCATCATTTAATGTAATAGTAATTGGTAAGTATTTACCTTTTTTACCATCGATAATTTTATCTTTAGGTATTTTAGTAAGGTCAATACTAGTTGCAATAATACTAGCCATTATACGTATGAATTTATTTGATTAAACATTCTTTGCATTTGCTCTTTAGTAGCACCGCTATTACGTCGCAAATTATCTACAGCTTTAACATGATTTTGATTCTTATAAAAATTATTTATAGAAGTTTCTAATCCTGTTACTGTACATACTTTTGTTTGGTTTTTTCTGGTTCTTGCCATAATTATAGGGTTTGATTAATAAAAAATTGTTGAGGATCAAAATCCTCTGATTTAAAAAATAGTCGGTATTGTTCTGCTGCTCTTGCAACCTTATCAGCTCCTCTCTCATAAAACTGCGGTGAGCAATCGAATATACCTATTTGATGTGTGTTTTTGTCTATTGCTATAAATACAAACTCATAGCCAAATAACTGACTGTATATGTAAGCTTGTGAGTCGTAATTATATTTATTAGCAGACCACTTAAATTTGCTAAGATCAGCTGTAGTCTTTAAATCAATGATTAACTTTTCATCGTGATTTACAATATCAGCTTTACCTTTCCACATCTCGCCTTCAAGCTCTGCAATGCCTGGTTTTTCATAGTCTATATTTATACCGCGTATAAGATCTCTACATACATCATTAGCTAATACTTTTTCAGTCATAAGCTCTATTGTATCAACTTCATGCTGCAGTAGACATAACTCACCACCAGACATCTCTTTGTATGCTTTAGTATTTCTAGTTGTAGATTCAATCACTTTATACTTTTTCAGTTTATCTGGTTCAAGTATAGCTGTGTGAAAGTATCCACCAACTAGAAAAGCAGGGCGTGGCGCTTGCTGCTTACCTAAAGCTAAAGGATTTGTAAGTAACGTAGAAATATCAGAATTACTAAGGTATTGTTTTCCAAATTTACCGTAATAGTGTTCATCATTTTCTAGCTTTTTTAATACATCTTCCATTATAGGGTATTTAATTCAGCCTCGATTTCTTTAGACAAGGCATACTTAGCTTTTATAGCATTTAACTTACCTCCTGCTTTTATATAGTCCTTAGCTTTTGAAAACGCTGGATCTGATTTAGAGGTTAATGTGTTTTTTGCTTTCGGTGCTTTACCGTGTGTATTAACAGCATCGCTGTCTTGTGTGTCGTCGATTAGAAATAAATTGCCTAAAGCATATTTCTTACCGTAACTCGATGCTGAACCAAACTGTTGAGGTACTTGCATACCTTTTTGATTTAAGTCTACACCAACTAAAGCTGTAGCTACAATAGTATCTTTACCGTCTGATACTGTAGCACTAGTTTTTAATATTGGCATAGGATCATTAGCGATTAGTTCTTCATTAATCGTTACTGATACTCCTAACTCTAACAGGTAGGGTTTTGTTGCTTCGAGAATGTCTTCGGCTGATCTGAAGTAATATTTGCCGAATGAGTTAAACCTACTTTTTTTCGATTTAAACTTAGTCTGGATTGTAGCCAGTTTGTCGTTTATGGTCATATGGTTATAAGGTTTTGTTATTATTATAATTACACATTGTTTTATACTTTTACATTTATAACTTACAGAAAATCAAGCACTTGCGAGTGATCTACACTATCAATAAGTTTTTGTACAGCTTGCTTTTTTAGCTCAGAAACACGCACATAAGAACTCACGCCTTTGATATTTAATTTATCTGCTATTTGTTTAGCTGAATGCTTTCCGCAGTCAAGACCGTAGCTCATACGTAGTACTTCATATTCATTTTTATCAAGGTATTTTTCCATTAAACCTTTTAAATAAATATTAAGTATTTGTATGTTGTAAGGCTCTGATTTATCAGCTATTTGAAATATCATATTTTCTTCATCATCATTGTTTGGCTGCGCGTCAATACTTAGAAACATGCTGTTGAAAAACATTTCAACCATCTTTTTGTCTTTTGGGTTTTTACGTATTTCATTTAGTTTATGTTCTGGTATACGCATGCCGCCTCTAGCCATATCAATACGTCTTCTTAAATGACCTTTGATACGTTTTGCAAAAAACGACTTTAATGTTTTTTCAATGTCTTCTGAGTCAATTAATCTTTCCCAGTCTAGTTTGTCTACGGCTTTTATTAAAGCTTCAGAACCTATTTGTATAAGATCATTAATACTTAATACACCGGATGCTTGTTGTGTGGTTGAAAACTTACGCGCTAGGTTTTCTACAAGAGGTAGAAACTTAACTATAAGCTCGTCACGACTATAATAGTCATAAAACTTTTCATCAGGCATAGATTTTTTAAGATCTTCTTTATATCTAATATAATTTTGTACATTATATTTCTTCATTGTCTTCTATTTTTTCAAATGCTTGTGACATTAGCTCGTTATCAGCATAATAAATATTACCAATACTCGCCATCCACTCGTTAAACTTTTGTTTCATATTTTTCTATTATTTGCTCGTTAGTAGAATCATCTATATAATAAGTATAACCGTTTAGTTCTATATATAAAGAGTTTTTTGAATTAATTTGTATGTTCATAAATCTTCATTTAATAATTGTTTTTCTTTTTTTAAAGTATTATTAATATTACGTTGTATTGTTCGTTCAGAGCAATTAAGTAAATTTGCAACTTCACCCCAAGTTATTTTTTTGTTTAATTCGTTTAAGTCTAACATGCATTGATAAATATTTTCTGCATTGACACTACTTGATCTACCTATTAGCTTACCTACAATACTCATCTTTTGTTCAGGTGCTAACCCGCTATAGTCTTTAAATATTATCTTACGTTTTTTGTTTACCGGCGGTTCGCCACCATTAGTTAAAACATCTTGTATCATTTCATTTAGTTTTTTATCACTAATAAAAAATGTAACAAAGCCATTTTCTTTATCAGCTATAAATCTAGCTAAAGTTCCAAACCCATCAGGTTTGTCGTTTAGATAATATAAAACATAAAAATGCCACTTCAAAGAACGATACGTGGTGATCTTAGCCTTGCTGTTAAACAAGTGATAACACTCATGCGTACCGTCCTCGTAGTATTTATACAATGCGGTTTCAATAGTAGGTATATCATTAACAGGATCTCTTCTGTAATTTATTCTACAATCATTCAACCATTTTATGTTTCTGTCATGTGACATTAGCCTCTTACTTTATTATCTTTACGGGCTTTTGTCACCCTTGGTTTAACAAAATTTTTAATTTTGGTTCTTATTCCGAATGCATCTGTTTGTAGTAGATGCTTATACGTCTTTATTCTACTCATATAGTTTATCTAATAAAATTCCTACTACTTCTTCTGATATCATATTTTGATGATATAATTTCCATATTAATTTACTCATAATTACGTAATGTTTTAAATAACGGATGCCTGTAACTACCTGCGTTTGTACGTTGAAAGTATGTAAAAGTAGCACGCTCACCGATATAGTTATGTATGTTATCTAGTATAAACTTACGATCTTTGAAGTTGTAACCTTTGCCGATTGGACAGCCAAACTTGTTACCTTCATCATCTTGCATAAAGAATTTACCTACAAGACCTGTAAACTTACCTTTACCTGCTTCATAGCCAATAATTGTAGCTTCAGTGTCATGAAAGTCTTTAAACTTCTGTAAGTTGTAAGATCGTTTCTGCTCATAAGAACCATTTGTACGTAGTATAGAGCCTTCGTAGCCTTGTGCTAAGTGTATGTCGTGTAACATTTTAGCTTCTTTGTAGCTATCAACACTAGTATTTTTAATAAGTGTTAGAGACTTACATATAGGTAAAGCAGTTCTTAACATATTGTATCTAGTTTCATAATCAGGATTTGATTGTGTGATTATGTCGTAGCAATGAAATTGTATCATTAGACTAGCTTTATATCTGTCCTCGTCAGTTGGTTTTTGTTTTCTGACTAATGATATGATTTTTTCAAAATCTTTCTTTAGATCGTGATTATACAACTCACCGTCAAGTATTGTATTAGGATATTCAACAAAGAAATCACGTAAATCTTCTATTATGTGATTTATGTTTTTAAATTCTTTACCTGTTCGAGAGTAAGCACCGTCTTTAGATATTACACAGCGTACGCCATCAAGCTTTGGTTGTATAAAAGTCTTTGCAGACCAGTCTATTTCTTTTTTACCGACTTTGTATGCAAGCATTGGTTTTATCATAAGTTATTTAATTTATTTTTTAAGTGATTAATTTTTCTATTTATTATTGCAGCTTTTTCATAAAGCTCTCTGTCTTCATATGATGACAAAAGGGTCATAAGTCTTGCTATTTCAGCTAACATTAGCTCTTCTTCTGACACTTGCCTTATAAACCCTCCTTCTTTTTCCATTGTTTCTTGTAAATCAATGTGAAACTGTTCATCATATTCTCTTTGTTTAGCAATTAATTTATCTGCAATTAAGTCTGCTAGTTTATCTATTTCTTTGTTTGTCATTATGCCTCAACTTGTTCAGGCCATTCATAACCTTGTTCAATAAGTTCATCTGTAATTTCTTGCTCTTTTTCTTCGTATAAATTTTGATATGCATACATAATAGCATCTTGTACATAATTAGCTTCTAAGTCATCTACATATATAAGCTCACAGTGATCGGTCATAGCTTCTTGTAGTTTATCAGATAAATCGCTTTCGTAATAATGTACATCTTCACCGATACATACATTGCTACCATCTCCAAAAGTAGCAACCCATACTTCATAGCCATCAGCTGTAGACTCTGCATATATAGAATAGTCAGGGTTTTTATTCCACTCATCTGTTAGTTTAAATTCATACTCATCTTGTAGTATTTCAAGCATTGCATCTTCATCAGGATTTGCTGGGTGCTCGTATTTTTCTTTTAGTTTTCGTTCTATTAATTCGTCTGTTAGTATTTTATTCATCTTTATCAATTAGTTTTGCAATGTATTTCCATGTTAATAATTCTTTTTCGTTAGAACTTAAGCAGCGTTTTAGTAAGTCAACTGATAGTCTACCATCACCACCTGCTTTAATATCTCGTTTGTAAGTTCTGTTTTCTAGTTCTATAAAGCTAATTTTAGCAAATGCTTTATCG
>Ga0181379_1000877_pt1 | contig 14297 bp, 35 predicted proteins | sample 2SPOviralmetaG_FD_130115 | JGI IMG/M metagenome (GOLD analysis project Ga0181379, IMG submission 130115) | Marine viral communities from the oligotrophic San Pedro Time Series (SPOT) site, San Pedro Channel, CA, USA - 2 SPOT_SRF_2009-07-10 | ecosystem: Environmental > Aquatic > Marine > Strait... | reverse complement strand
CCCCTAACAGCAGGAGAGATTTCTGAATCATTCGCTTTCTATTTCGTTAATTTTTGCGACCAAGTCGGACGCTTTATGGTATTCGTATTGATCGGCATCAATGACCAAATAAAAGGCTCCAAATTGCTCGTTGCGACTATCTTCTAATTCAGCAATGCAATTTGGTAAAAATATCTGCCAATTATGGTCTTCGCTCATAACGCTATCGACAAGGTCATTTTTCCAGCTAGTACAAATTAAAACATGGTCTGGCAATAAGCATTGCAAGCCGTATGCGACATTTAATCCAAAATCGCCAGTATGAATAAATTGTGATGCATTCATTTCTAATTCCTCTCAATAATTAGTAGACATCTAAAATATTAGACGTTTATAATCGCCATTGCAATATTTTTATCAATTATTGAAGTTATGAGGCTAGTATGCAAAAGCAAATGCGAGCCAGTGATGTATGTAAGGCCAATGGTTTATCAAGTATGTCTGAACTATGCGAGATGACCGGACAGTCTTACGGCACGTTACGGAACTGGTATTTAACTAAACGGGATTTATTCGATGTGGTTTTAATAGGTGCGGTTTTTATAAAGAAAACGCATGAGGCGCAAAGTCAGGTAGACGATGCCACTCAAACCATCGCCAATCTCAATTGGGGTTTACAGCAGCAGGTAAAGAGTCTGAACGATGCCAAAAAGAAAAGCTAAGTCATCAGCACAATTGAAAAAGGAAGCTCTCACGCTGGCTCAGAAGCTGGGGAGAATATCCCATGCAGACGAATTTGGTTATGTAAGTTGTGTCACTTGCGGTGTTACTAGGCACTATGCAGACAGAATGCATGGCGGTCACTTTATCCCCAAAGGTAGATCATCTCGGTATGCCTTTGCTCCAGAGAATATTCATCCGCAGTGTAATAACTGCAATCTATTCAAAATGGGTCATGGGACTGCGAGCTTTGCTTACACCCTGTATATGCAAGATATGTACGGTAGAGAGATGGTGCAGGAAATGCTGGATAACGCCAGTGAGCCTGTAAAGCGTTCTACGCAAGAATACCGCGACATCATTGCAGAACTCAAAGAGCAGATTAAATACCACGAGGCGCGCATCAGTGGCTGATTCAATGCAATACCGAACAAAACGCAAAGAGAAAGGATTATATGAAATTCGATCTTTGTGGGCTGAACAAAAAGAACACAAGCAGTATAAATCTCATGTAAGAACTTTAATGAAGCTGCGAGAGCGCGGCTTTTCACACCAGTGGATTGCCAGAAAGCTGGCAGCACTAGATATAGGAGAAAATCGTATTGCCGAAACTATGACGCTGCGCGAGTATCTTGAGGCTGGGCGTGGTGAGTAAGCATATTGACTTAGTAAAGAAGTGGCTTGACGACCCAAAGAGCTTAACTCAAAAACAGCTTAAAAATAATGCTGACGCTGCGTATGCTGCTTGGGTTGCTGCCTCTTTTGCTGACTCTTCTGCTGATGCTCTATCTGTTGGCATGGGTAACGGTCGTGATTATGCTTTTAATGCTTCCGCTGTTTGCGCTACTAATGCCGCTGACTGGGTTAAGAAATACGAAGAGCTAACAGGTGAATTTGGAGAGGTGTGATGAACAAGCATATTGAATTAGTTAAGAAATGGTTAGGTGACCCAAACAGTGTGACTAAAAAAGAGCTGATTGAAAATCTTGATGCGGCTGATGCTGCTGCTGATGCTGCTGCTGTTGCTGCTGATGCTGCTGCTTTGGCTGCTGCTGATGCTGCTGCTGATGCTGCTGTTGCTGCTGCTTATGCTGCTTATGTTGGTGCTGCTGATGCTGCTTATGCTGCTGATGCTGCTGTTGCTGCTTATGTTGGTGCTGATCCTGCTGATCCTGCTGATGCTGTTGATGCTGCTGCTTGGGTTAAGAAATACGAGGAACTTACAGGTGAATTTGGAGAGGTGTGATATGAACAAACATATTGAATTAGTAAAGAAGTGGTTAGATGACCCAGACAGTGTGACACTTCAAGAGTTAAAAGATAACGCTTATGCTGCTGATTCCGCTGCTGATGCTGCTTATGCTGCTGATGCTGCTGCTTCTGCTGCTGCTTATGAAGCTGCTGATGCTTATGCTGCTGATGCTGCTGAATGCGTTAAGAAATACGAGGAACTTACAGGTGAATTTGGAGAGGTGTGATATGAGAATCAAAAGAGAACAAGAAACTGTTATATGCAGACATTGTGCTGGATCAGGTGAGGGTATGCACAGCGATATTACCTGCCACTATTGTGCTGGATGGGGTGAGGTTCTTGAGAGCCAAGACGATGATGGCTACGGGGATTACTTGTACGACTTACGAAAAGATCAACGAGCTGAAGAGGAATAAGGGGGGTGGGTATAAATAAACATATTGAATTGGTAAAGAAGGTGAGTGATATGACAGCTAACATTCAGCAGCAGCTTATTGACGTATTAAAAACAGACGGCGGTAAAAGTAGTCGAGAATACGCAGGTTTACTTGGTGCAGATGTACGAGAAATACAAAAAGCACTAGCTGAATTAAAGCGTATTGGTAAGGCGTATTCGATGCCAAAACTCAAACACAATGGGTATACCTGGCACTTAAATGTCAAAGACATGGGAAGTTTGAAGTTTCTTCTCACCAGCCAAAAGTGGGATAAAAAAATAAATTTGGAGGCTCCACTATGAGCATGAGAAAAGCAATCAATGATATGTGCAAGCAGTGTATCTATGACCCTGCTGATAAGGGTAACTGGCGGCAACAAGTGCAGGCTTGTACGTCACCAAAATGCCCTTTGTACGATCTTAGACCAATTAGTAAACCAGATAAGAGAAAAAAGTTGACCGACCCGATTTAGGGGTCTATATTGATTGAACTGCTGGGCGGGTGCCAAAACCCATTCAGTAGATAGTAAGGCGACAAACTGAAGAAAAAACCATCTACCTATCCAGCATTGCTGCGATTATATCAGTTTCTCCCTTATCGTCTACTCCCAGCATCGTTTTTGCAGCGGTGTGTTTTCACAAAAAACCGATGTCTCACGTTTGGACTTTAAATAAGCGAATTATGTATATCCAGTTCACGACCTTTAGAGGCGGGGACAAACAGCGGTTAAGTTGCCAGAAATGGGGCGGTGGTTTGGTCACCACTATAAATAATATGACGCTGCTACTGCGGGGCTGGATGAAAGTATGATGGGGCAACTAACCGCCTCTAAATGACAACTATGGGAGAAAGAAAATGAAATTAGATTACTCAAAAATGGTCGATGCCGGTATTGATGAAGATGCGATCAAAAGGTTGGTTGAGTACCGAAAAAAGATCAAAAAACCATTAACTCAGCGGTCATTAGAAATGTCTCTTAGGGAAGCCTACAAGGCTGCTAAGAAGCACGACTTGGAACCCGCCCAGATTATCGACTACACCATTTATCGTGGCTGGATGGCTGTTAAGGCCGAATACATCGACCCTACTCAAGTGGCAGAGCTGTATAGTGCAGAATTGCTCGACGTTGAATATGCACCAAATTACGATGACAGGGGATTTATCATTTGTGCGCCAGATAAGCCGGTGCGAGAAATGACCCGATTTGAAAAATTATCAAGAGCATGGGCAGGTTTACCAGGTTATACGGGTGATGGTTTATTTGAAGACGGCTCAATGAAAGAAGTTTCGGTTCCCGCAATAGAGAAAACTATTTAAGTTTTTTTATAAAATGTGTTGACAGTCGTCAATTTATCGTTACACTTGGCATCGTTATTTACTAACTGAGAGGGGAAAATAAATGGCTAAAATAAAAAAAATCCTGCCGGAGAGTCTGGAATCAGATTCTCGCGGTGACCAAATGTCAGCAGAGCTACACGAGGCCCATGTGGTGCATGAGATACACGCCGGTCTGCATGGTTATGCTGAGATATTTGACGGTTCTCGTGAGGAGTTTATCGCCCGAATCGCTGATGTTGCTGGCATCATTTACGATGATGTACAGATAGAAAAAATTGTTGATGATCTACCATTCTGAGGGGCAAAATATAATGAGCTTAGAACTATGGAATAAAGTCTGTAAAACAGACCCAAAGCACACCAAAAAAGCCAAGCTTGGCGCGATGCAGATTACTGCCATCGACCCACAGTACCAACGCAAGAATGCTACCCAAGTTTTCGGTGCGTTTGGTATTGGCTGGGGCTTATCAAATGTCGGATACACGACCCACGAAATCGGCGATACCGTTTTGCTGCAATTTGATGCAGATATGTGGTACATCTGGGAGGGCGAAAAGGGCGTTTTTCCGGTCACTTCTCAAGTCAAAATGGCATACATGACATCTGGTGTCAGTGGATACCTTAAAGTCGATGATGATGCCGCAAAAAAGGCCCAAACGGATGCTCTAACGAAGGGATTATCCATGCTTGGCTTCAACTCTGATGTCTTTGAAGGGCTGTTCGACGATAATAAGTATGTACAGCAAGTTAAAAAGGAATTTGCCGAGAAAACCCCGCAAGCCCAAGAGGCCAAGCAAAAGCATGATGCTGTTCTAAAAGCCAAAAAGGAAGAGGTGACTGCCTTGATTGATATGCTCGGCGAGAACTCGCCAGGTGCAAAAGCAGTGTGGGATACCTTCGACCGCGAAGAAAAAAAGGCGCTTTGGCTGCCTGAAGATGCCGGTGGCTGCCTGTCTACGGAATACAAAAACCGATTAACCGCTATAAGTAAGCAGAGCTAGGTTGCCCCTCTCAGCGTTGCCGCCACCCAGCGTCCTAGTCGGTGGCTCAAATTGGAGAAATTTATGAAAAAGATTAAAGCAAAAATTGGCACTTACACCAAAGATGGTGAAGAAAAAGGCGTTTGGGTGGACATTGGTGTTATCCGCGAGAACTCAAACGGCGAGTATGCCCTGATAGATGGCACTGTAAGCCTATCAGGCGTGTTACAAGCTCAGCACCTAATGAATCCCGATAAGGCCGGTAGAAGCGTTCTATGCTCAATATGGGACGATTCAGAAGGCTTTTCAAACCAAAATGTATCTCAGGATACGGGTGCTGAAGCTGGCGATATACCATGGTAAAAGAGTTTATCGTAACCTCGATGCCGGAAACGGTCGATGCGCTTGCTGAGTACGTTCGCAGTGAGTCATCTACCGGCCAGCACTTGCGAGTCACTGTAGCGCCAACCCGTTTGCATGGTATTTCGCAACGTGCGTTGGCTCACGTTTGGATACGCAACTTCGCTGAAATGTGGGATATGGAAAGCGATTTGCAGCAAATTAAATTTGTTCTGAAACTTCGCTGCTATAGAGAGACAAATTGGGATTTTATGCTTACTGATGAAGATGAACCCCAGAGCATTGCCAAAATGGACAGAGGTCAATTATTCATGTTTATGGATTGGCTTCAGTCTTACGGGGCCAGAGAAGGCTTGGTGCTGGTATCTCGCGGCGAACACAAACAACTGAAAGAACTGGGAGGCTGAGATGCAATTAAGTGAAGAATGGTTTGCGAAACGGGTAGGCAAGATTACTGCGTCGAATGTTGGCGCTATATTGGGCCACTCAAAGTATAGAAAGCCCGATGATGTTATGCGCGCAATGGTACGCGAGCATTTCGGTGACGAAAAAGAGTTTGTCGGCAATGCCGCAACAGACTGGGGTACAGAGCATGAGCCAGTTGCTAGGCAGTGTTTGCAAGATGCGATTGGTGAAGAAATTATCGAAGATGATTTTGTTGTTCACCCTGAGATTTCATGGGCGGGCTGCTCACCGGATGGCAGGACGATGGACAAGATTGTTGAGATCAAATGTCCTTATAGCCAAAAGATATTCACGCTGGGTGACCGTGAAGACTATTACGATCAGGTTCAGTGGCAGTTGTTTTGCACTAACACGTATAGCGCCATCTTCGCTGTATGGACTCCTGAAGAGCTTTCGCACGAGATATGCAATCGTTCAGACCAGTGGGCTTTAGACAACCTGCCGGTATTAGAGGACTTCCACAAACGATATGAGCAAACCATCGCAAGTGAAGAGCTTTCGGCTCCTTATCGTGAGGACTTGGTGCAGGACTTGAGCGACAACAAAGAATGGCTTTCTTTAGCGATGCAGCGACAAGAGCTAAAGGATGAAATCCAAGAAAAGACGAATGTTTTGAAAGCCTGCGAAACACTACTTAAAGAAATGGCAGATGGCCGCAAAACCACTGGCGGTGGAATTGTTGTTTACCCTATCGCAGGTAGGAAAACAGTCGATTACCGAAAGGCTTTTAAAGACTCAGGTATATCAATTGATTTGAATGGTTACACAAAAACTGGCAAGCCCACATGGGGCATACGAGAGGTGAAAAATGGTTAGTGAAACAAGTCTATTAGCGTTTGAATATATCAACCAAAAAGGTATTCGATTGAATAACCGGCAAAAGGTTATGAAGGTCATTTACAATAAACCAGGTATTACCCTGAATGAAATCTGCAAGCGGCTTGATAAGTATCCGCACCAGCTTTCTGGACGAATTACTGAGCTTCAGGACTGTAATGCCATCCATGTATCGGGTAGAAAAGTCGTAGATGGTCGCAGCTACAATCAGTATAAGGCCAGTGTGATTTGAAGGTTCTCGACCTGTTTAGTGGTATTGGCGGGTTCAGCCTTGGGTTAGAGCGAGCAGGGTACTCTACAGTCGCATTTTGCGAAATTGAAGAGTACCCTCGCCGCGTTCTGGCCCAGCACTGGCCTGACGTACCCATTTATAATGACGTTACTACACTAACAAAAGAGAGATTAGATAATGACGGAATCTCAGTTGACGTTATTTGCGGTGGATTCCCCTGCCAAGACATCAGCCTCGCCGGAGAACAACAAGGCATCGGTGAGGACACAAGGTCAGGATTATGGTCGGAGTGCGCCCGTTTACTTGGGGAGCTTCGACCTAAATATGCCATCTTTGAGAACGTCACAAACCTGCTTGCTGGAAATGGCGGAGACTGGTTTAAGCGAATACTATGGGACATTTCCAAGGTCGGGTACGATGCGGAATGGCACTGTATACCAGCTTCCCAGCTTGGCGCAAACCACCACCGAGATAGGGTCTGGATTATTGCCTACGCCCAGTGCGAGAGATCACAAGGGGGCGAGAAAACTGGAAACATTGAATCTCAAGGGTCGCGGTTCGACAAACTCTTTACCAGACCATTTTGCAGTTTTCGGCAAGACCATGCACATCAGCCCACCATTTTTGGAAAATCACATGGGATACCCGACAGGGTGGACAGAGTTAAGGCGCTCGGAAACGCCGTAGTGCCGCAAATACCTGAATTAATCGGCAGAGCAATTATGGAGGCAGAAAATGGCCGATGAACACTTACTACCAGCGATCATTATGCTGACTGAAGTAGCTGAAAGCCTAGAGGTTATAGAGACTCGATGCCGCCAAATAGACGAACACACTACCGCTGACCTTGTTATGCGGGTAAGTGCTGCCGTTGAGCTAACAGGCGACAGACTCAACCATTTGCTTTATGCAATGATGGAGCCTGACCCTGACATCGACAGTGAAGCATTACCAGGAGAATTAAGGTTAGCGACACAAGACGGGGTTAAGGTTGACACTCCGCAATCTGATTAGCAATTTCAATAGCTCTATTACCGACTTGAACTGCGTAGTTAGAGTTTAAAAGTTCTGCGCCTGCAAGCTCATATTCTTTTCTTGATAAATGGCCAATTGTAAGTTTGAATTGCTTAAACTTGGACAGGCCCATATTAAACACGAGGTTTATTACCGCCTCTCTGACCTGTTCTGGCGCATCTAAAAACCAGTCAAATGCCCTTGTACACTGACCTGCTACCGAAGCAATGTCATTTTGTAGTAAGTACATCGCCTCTTCTTTGCTAATACCAACATCTTCAATGTTTCGGCCAACACCAATCGTGAGTTTATTGGCTGTACAGCGATAAGGCTTTAACTTAATGCCTTCGTGAATTTCTAATTGAGCCGTTAGACGGTCTAAATTTATCATTGTTTCTAGGGCCACCCCCTACCTCCCCCCCTACTTGCGGGTTTTCTTTTTCATTTTTTTATTTTTTTCTGCCGCTTTTTTAGCTGCTGCTTTTCCAGATTTGGTATATGGAAATTTCTTCCCCGCTACTTTTGGCATATCTCACCCCATATTGTTGATAAAATGCTTCATCACTTACTTCATCTAAAAATCGTAACTCATCATCACTGCACGTTAGCAAACCTAACACACTTTCAATAATATCTAAGCCTATCGTTTTTTCTTTCTTCTTGACTCTAAAACTTTTTCCCATATATCTGAATCTGCCTTCCTAGCGCCACCTTTGCCGCTTGCAAACGATCTGGCTCTTGCTAATCCCCATGATGTAGGTGTTTGACCTGCTCTTGAGCCACTGCTGAAATATGCTCCCTGCCCACGCTTCATTACTTGCCGCAGGTATCGAACAGGCACATCATACTTTTTAGAATACTCTTTTAACGTCTTATCGCTTGACATTTTTTCGCCTAGCCTTGACGACCGCATCCATCTGCTTTTTAGTCAGTTTACCGGACTTATATTTCTTAGCGGTAGATTTAATTTCTTTTTCGGCTTTAGATTTGCTTTTAGCATCCTTAACGTATTTTTTTGGAGTGCCGCCAGAAGTCTTTGGCACTTTTTTAAACTTCCGCTTCGTCGCCATCTTTTACCTCTTCCACTTTTTCTGGAGCAGGCTTAGGCGCTTTAACAGCTTTTTCCTTACTCTTTGGTGGAGTTTTTTTCGGTTTTTCTTGAGATGTTGGGGGTTTTCGCCATTTAAATTTCATTACCATTTCACCTTATTTGCCCAGTATGCTGCTGACATCTTACCTTTTGCAATATTTTTAGCATGGCGAGCCTTAAATGAAGCTCGCTTGTCTTTCATTGCCTGAGACTCACCTTTTTTAGGCTTGCCAGCGGTTTTAGCACCTTGCTCGCCAAAGCGGATAGTCTTTATCTTATCACCTTCTTTTGCGACAACGACATGAGATTTTGTTTTATGACCAGGTGTGCGCTTTGGTTTGTTGAACCCAGTAACACCTGCTCGTTCTAAGCGTGGGTCTTTAGCCATCTTTATCACCTTTGTGTGAAGCACCAAAATAAAAACTGCTTATGCCAGAAACTAGCCCGCCGAGGTAGCCCAATATAAGACTAACGATAGTATCAGAATTGGCATCGGGCGGTTGAACAGTAACCAAAAAGATATACCCAATAAAACCCCCAAGAGAGAGCAGGCCGAAAACACGAGGAGTCCAATCAGCAGCAAAAGCTCGTCTAGCGTCTTGGACATCAGCCGTTTCAAGCTCAAATATATCAACCTCAAGCTCAGCCAGTTTTGCCTCAAAATCAAGTTCAGCTTTTTTGATTTCTGTAAGCTGTTCTGGTGTGGCTTGCTGTAAGGCTCTCTCAATGGATTTCTCATCATTGTTACACCCTAGCACATTAGCGATTGCTGATGCGGCAGTGCCGCCCAGAGGGCCGCCTAAAGCGGTTCCCAGAGTTGGCGCGATAGCTCCGATTACTTTTTTTATACTTTTAAACTTCATCAGTGTACAGTCCTACTGACAATGCCAGCAAACAAGATAAAAATAACAAGCACAACTCCATCACCAAGAGGTACGTTGGCTGTGCTACCGACAGTAAAATCAGAAGGAGCAAGTGTAAGCTGATAAAAAGCAGGGTCGCTTTCGGTTCCATCCGTATCAACAGTCCGTAAACTAAACTGGACATCGACTTCATCTTGCTCGTAATCTGTATCTGTAAATTCAATAACAAACTGCTGCACCCCTTCGGTGTCTATTTCACGCTCGTTATAGCTTTCGGTCGTCGCCCACTCCATGACATAATGACTGATCTCTTCTGAATTTAGTACCGAACCATCAGTCCTTTCATTTGGCGGCTCGAAATCTATGTAAGCATCGAACGCCAAATATTTCATTACAATGGGCTACTATTTAATCTATCCAGCTTTTGACGAATTTGTTCAATCGCTGTTTCAATTCTTTCAATCTGATTTTGCAAAGCTCGTATTCTGCTTTGATTAACGCTTGTCCGGCTTTGTATTTCGCTTGTATCTGTGACTTCAATTCCACCCATCGCGTCTTTAACATTTTCTAAGCTCACTTCTAGTGTGGTTAATCTTCGCTCAAGTACCCTTATTTCTTCTACGTTATACAACTCCGACATCTTTTGTTCAAGGGTAGCAACTTTATTTTCAGTAATGCCGTAGTTAGCCGCCGCACCTGCAACCGCTGTAAACAAGCCCACCCATGTAGCAATCTGCTCAACCTTCACCTGTATCTTCTCCATAAAATGCAGGCGCTTCGCCGTAGAACTCTTGCTCGCCTGCTGCTTCCCAAAATTCACCCTCAACACTAATGTTTTGGTCGTCCCACTCAACATTGAGGCTGTCGTTATAAGTCTCTGCTACCGTTTCAGCGCCATCGAAAAACGCCTGCGCTGTGTCGGTGGCCTGCGCGATAAATGATACTGACTCAACAATAGCGCCGCGATACTGCTCAAGCATATTAGCTGTTCTGCTGGTGCTAACCATATCATCAATAGTAGCGTTGAAAATTTGTACTGTATCTTCTTCAATGCCCGTCAAGCTGTTTTCCACCGCGTACTCATTAAGTGCAATCTTTCGGGCCTCTTTCGCTGTCTCAATCTCACTCGCAATTGCTGTTACTGCCGCAATCTCCTCAGCCTGCTCAAGCAGCAATTCCTTTTGTGAATAAAACTCACCCTCTAACCCTTCAATCTGATTGTCGATGAATTGATTAATCAGGTACTCAGCCGTTGATTGCTCAAGCGCAACACCAAACGCCTCATTGAATGCGAGTACCTCAGCTAAGTCTAAGTAGTATTCTTTGCCTGTTTGGGAGTTAACGATAACAACATTAGGGCCATTCATCGTCATAGATAACTGGCTAATAAAGCTGTCTAGGTTACTTCCTATGGCTTGGTTTATGCTTGCGGTTAGTTCTTGGAGTGATGCCCCTTTTGCCATTAGCGGCAGGGCGCTCAGGAACGCTATCTGGATTAGTCGCGTAATACCTATATGCTTTTTCACCTATCAAACCTCGCATTGTTGGGCATGGCGTACCGCTGTCATATAACGCCCACCATACCCTATTGTCTTGACATAGAACACTTACAGCCCCAACCTTTAAGCCTAGCGCCTGAAGCTGTTTTGATAGCTTTAAGCGTTGGCACGTTTCATCAGTAATGCTGGTTCCAACTGCAACACCCAGTAGCTGAGTTTGAACACCTGCACCACCATTAAAGACGCAAACATCTTGTGAATAGACTGGGGCCGCCGGAGCAACTGCCGTACTAACCACCTGACCTTCTTGCGTTACTTTAGTCTCGCTACTGTTGTCGATTACTTCTGCTTGCTGGTTTGAACCAAAGTCGCCAACGGTGGCTTCATTGGCTTGCGAGCAAAGCGGCAACAACAGAAAAGCCGCCAGCAATAATGAGCGCATACAATCCCCATATACTATTTTGCAATGATTCAAACCGCTTTGAGCCTTCATCAAGTCGCTTGTTTATTCCATCCAGCTTGATGCCGCATTCAGCTTCATGCTTTTCCAGTCTTGCCAATAATTCCTTCATCGTTAAGTTACTCATCTAACTACGTCCTTAATCATTCCACCTCTAGTTTGGAATGGTGCCTTACTACTATGAAATTGCAATGTATGCCTGCCCATATCTTGACCAGCAGCAAAATCACCGCTAACGATACCATAGCCGTTTGTAAATGTTTTTAAACTCAAGCAGTGGATTGCAGGGTCAAAACCACCGATGCCTGTCGATTTAAATTCAACAACTGTATCACCATTTCCAGTAAGCGCAGCTCCTGTAAGCGCATCTGAGCAACCCATAACAACCAATGTGGTATTTTCTGGGTCTGCTATCACAGACGGGGAGCGAATTTCCTCCATGCCTGTGTTTACACCAAAACCTGAAGATGATATTAAATAGCCATCAACACAAAGAACGCCTATATTTGCGCCCTCGGTTGTAGCAGATGTGTAATTAACAGTAACTGTTGGTGTTAAAGCACCCTTGTCAGACACATCTAAAACAACAATTAAATGATGCTGCACACCAACCGGAGTGTTTGGATAATAATCTTCTAAATTTAAAGTGTGCTTCACTGTCAACCCAGAAACAGTAACGCTATCCACTCTTACGCTGTTGATAAACCCACCATCTAAGGCAGCAATTATGCAAACAGTTTTAGCAGTAGCAGGTATGGTTATATCTTTTGTTTCAGATGACCTTGACGAACCTTCTGTAAGGCCGTACCACGTTGTATCGTTAGTGGTATTGTCGTTTCCTGCATTGATAATCGTTGGTTGCGGCATAATTATCCACCTCGCGTTTCATCTATGATTACTTTGTGAGTTCCAAGCGAACCGCTTGCGTCTTCATCTGTCGCACTGCTTGAGTATTTAAAATACGGCACAAGCACCACCTCTTTGATTTCGCTTTCAGAAAAACTTTCGATTAAAGTGTAGTCGCTACCATTTAAGCTGCCATGAAGATAAATAGTTGCAGAGCCGTAAACAACTTGAAGAACACCAGCACCATTGGAGTTTTTAAAGCGCGGGTTGAATTCTACATTTTGCGTTAGTTGTCCCATTTTAATTACCTCTTACTGTATTGTATTTGATTGCGTGAAGCTCTTGCCCATCAATAATTTGAGTTCCAGACTCCAAGGCATCACCTCGCGTTTCAACAACCAGGTCACGCCTTGCTATATCATAAGCCTCAATGGGCGTTTCGTTCAAAGTCGATATATGGTATTTATCAAAATTCGACGACATTGCCGAATCTATCGCATCACTCCACTCTGTCGTGTAAGCATAAGCCCTACTGCCTGACTTATCCGGCCCAAAATATGCAGCCTTGTAAATAAGCTCTGAGCCTTCAGCGATACCGCAAAGCATCGTTAGTAAATACCCATCTTCATACACTGCGACGATAGTATCGAATTTTCGCAAATTAGATTGATGACCAGCTAGTGCTTGCTCTTTTTCACCAGCCATAAATTCACTCATAGATTCCCATGAGGCATTAAATAGCCTAGTAAATTCTTCATCAGTAACTGATGGGTTTATCTCGGCTGTAAACATTAATCCCGCCTCAATATGATTTTAACAACATCGTTATTGGCCCAACCCAAATCGAAAGTCACTGTAAACTGTACAAAGCTAACGCCACCTATAGTATTTGGAGTGCCTCTAGTAAAACTGCTGAACGGCCTTGCCTTTGTAACGCCAGTCGTCTGATTCTCAAACCTAATCGTTTTAAAATAGTTTTCTTCGGTAACCGATGGAAGTGAGCCGCTTTTAACAAAGCTAATAACAACGGTTGCTTGTGATGATAAACTGCTAAAGCTGTCAATAAATTCAGATGAATTTGTGCTGTTATACAGTAATCCGTTGGTATCTATTACATCACCGCTTCCTATCGCATAACTGTCAACATTGATACTGCCGCTGGCGTAAACAGATTCGCTATACCCAATCCTTGTTGTTTTATATGCTTGAGTGTTTGTGCCGCAGGTAATAGTAACCTCTGAAATCACAGGGTCTAAACCACCACTCGCCGCAACCACCCCACTGCTGTGCATTACGATATACCCGAACCAAAGATAATATAGTTATCAGCAGCAGTGCATACAAGCTCTGCTACACCGCCAGAGGCGATATTAACTGAAGTGCCAGTGGCAACAGTTATAGTAGTTACCGCCGAGCCTGTTAGATGCTTGACGGTCTGGTCAGCAGTACCCTTATCTAATGTAATCGCACCTGAATGCGTGTTATGAATTACCCATGTATAACCGACCTCATCCGCTGTGGCATCAGGCAAAGTAATATCATGGTCGCCATTAATAATGATTCTTTTGCCGCGCTCAGTAACTAAGGTGCTTGCCGATATATTGCCTGTCGATGTATAGATTGCCATTCCATCAGCAGTTACCGTACCTGCAACGGTTAGCTGGTTTTGAGCAAGGGTTAAAATGTCTTCATCGTTAAATGTTCCGATTGTTCCAGTGTTGTCTTTGGTTGAAGTAGGCGAAGAAGCACCACCCATACCCTCAACAATAATGCCGTTTTCGCTTGGCTGTAGTCTTATATTCTGGGCAGTATTATTTGTTAAGCCCCAGTGTAATCGTAGAACTGTTCCTTGAGTCTCATCGCCATCGATGCTTAAAGCCATATCCGAGTCGTGTGCGTACTTATCATCACCAGTTGGGTCATTG
>Ga0181379_1000875_pt1 | contig 14302 bp, 14 predicted proteins | sample 2SPOviralmetaG_FD_130115 | JGI IMG/M metagenome (GOLD analysis project Ga0181379, IMG submission 130115) | Marine viral communities from the oligotrophic San Pedro Time Series (SPOT) site, San Pedro Channel, CA, USA - 2 SPOT_SRF_2009-07-10 | ecosystem: Environmental > Aquatic > Marine > Strait... | reverse complement strand
TTGGAAGTCTTACCTATGTAACAACTATATCCTTGGCGTATTTTTCTGTTGATAACAAAACTACAATTGATTCGATTATTTATATTTATGTGATGATTTGGGCCTCAAGACTAGGTATCTATTTATTTAGAAGAGTACAAAAAGATGGCAAAGATGTAAGATTTGAAAAAGCTAAAAAACATTTTTTCTGGTTTCTTCAATATTGGATCGGTCAAGCCTTGTGGGTCGCGTTAACAGCATGTGCGGCCTTAATTGCAATTCTCTCTCCTGAAGACGATACATTACCAGTATTAGCAATGGTGGGAATGGCACTTTGGCTTACTGGATTCACTATTGAATCAATATCTGATTATCAAAAACGTGTATTTAGAAAAGAGAATAACCCAAGTCAATCATTCATACATACAGGACTATGGGCAAGGTCAAGACATCCAAATTATTTTGGCGAAATAACACTTTGGACAGGAATTGCTGTTATCGCTTTAAATACTTTAACCGGAGTTGAATACATTACCCTTATCTCACCAGTATTTGTTTATATTTTACTGACACGTATGAGTGGTATTAATTTATTAGAACGCATTGCAGATGAAAGATACGGAGAATTAGAAGAGTATCAACGATATAAAAGAAACACCCCTGTTCTATTTCCTAAACTTTCTAAAGATAAAATATAGTCCTATTCCAATAGCTATTAATTGGTAATAGGGAAGTGAATCATATCTAAGAATAAAGTTGTACCCAATACCAATAATTCCTAAACCAACTGCTAACTTCTGCCAGTTTTTCATTTACAAACTATCAAGTTTCTCTAGTAAGTTTTCCTTCTCACCAGGTAGCATTTCTACAGTGTGAGCACTACTTGGATAGCTACCCGTATCAACATCATCTTTAAAACCTCTTACCGCCTTAGCTCTTTCAGCATTTAGTTTTTCTTTAATTTCATTTCCATTTCCCCAGGATTTAGCATGTCTTGGCATTTTAATTCCCGTTGTTTCACCACATATATCTTCAAAAAATAAAAACATAACATCTCCACCTGAACCTGATCCAAGAGAGTTGATAACTAATGAAGTGTGCTTTTTAATTTCAATCAGGGCATCTTCGGCAACACATTCCACTTCTGCACCAAAAGCTCCAGCATCTTCTAATCTCTTCATATCTTTTAAAATAGACATTGCTTCATCGGCTGTTTTACCTACTGTCCTTATTCCACCATATTTGGTAGCCATTGATGGAACCATACCAACATGCCCTTGAACCTGCATGCCTTCTTTAGCTAGCATCTCTACAACATCAAAACTTCTTGGTGTAAGTACTGAATCAGCTCCAGCCATCATTACATCAAAAGCCCCTCGAAGTATTTCTTCATTGGTAATAAATCTACCAGCAAACAGTGCAGCCGTAATAAAAGTATTTGGTGCACCCTTTCTGACATCTCCGTACCAATCACTTCCAGTAATAATCATATCTATGTTTTGATCTGAAATAATTTGAGCTTCTTCTTGATTTGCTGCTGTAACCTGGGTCATTTTGACGTTATTATTTTTATTAGAGATCATATCACCAACTGTGATGTTTCTCTCTACCTGTTCATGTCCAAAGGTATAAATTCTTTTCATGTAGGTATTATAAAGGTGAAGTTGTACGAAAAACAAGAGGGCAGCAGTTCGATTCTGTCATTTGCAAAATTAAATATATATTTATTATCATTATTGTTATGGAGAAACAAAAACCATTACTAAGAGGCACCTTCCACCAAGCAATGTTTTTTATAGCTGTCGGAGCATGTCCATTGCTAATTATTAAAAGTAATAATGCATCTGAGTATGTTGCTACAGCAATTTATTCATCTGCTGTGATGATGATGTTTGGATTTAGTGCTCTATATCACAAATTCGACTGGAAAAAATTAACAAAAAAAATAATGAGAAAATTGGACCATATCGGAATTTTCATAATGATTGCTGGAACAGCGACTCCTTTTGCACTTTTAATAACTCCTTGGCCAGATGGCTTAATTTTGTTAGTTTTAATTTGGTGTGTTGCTTTGTTGGGCGCATTGCAAATTATTTATCTCCCTAATATCAATAATTTTTTTAATGTAGCTATATATGTGGGTATGAGCATTGTCATTTTACCTTATCTATTAAAGATGTTTAGTATGTTTACCGTAGCTAACAGTATTTTGATGATTTTAGGTATTTTTCTTTACATTATCGGTGCAGTTGGTTTTGGTTTAAAGTTCCCAAAACTAGCACCAAAAATTTTTGGGTACCATGAAGTTTGGCATTCTTTTGTTGCAGTAGCTGCAATTCTGCATTTTATAGTTATCTATTCAATAATTTAATGTTTGAAATTATAGCTAAAATTATTTCGCGAAATTTTAAAAATCTTAGTGATTCAAAAAACCCATCAGAAAGAAATAAACAATTAATTCAAATAATGATATGGAGCGTTGTAGCTGTAGTAAGTTTTATTACTTATGCTCCACGAGATTTAAGTTTTTCACAAGTCTTACTTTCTGTTGGTAGTTTTTTCATGATTATTTACTTTGCCATTAGGACATTAAAATATTTTAAAATTATATAAAAAGCTTTTCTTATAATTATGGTTAAATTAACTACTTCTTAGTATTAGGTTATGGCTGTTAAATATAAAGCCCCAATCAAAGACATTATATTTGGTCTTGATGTTATTGATTCTTACAACGTTTTAAATAGAGTAGATAGATTTAAAGATTTTAGTAAGGAAGTTTCAATACCTGCTATTGAAGAATGTGGAAAGTTTGCAGAAGAAGTTTTAGCACCAATAAATTCTATAGGAGACACCCATGGTGCAACTATTGAAGATGGAATTGTTAAAATGCCGCCTGGTTTCAAAGAAGCATACGAAAAATTTAAATATGCAGGATGGGCTTCAATATCATTGCCTAATGAAATTGGTGGTGGAGGAATGCCTAATACATTATCAGGTGCTACTTTAGAGATGCTCTGTTCAGCTAACATGGCTTTTGTACTTGGCCCAGGACTCAGTATTGGAGCAATATCTGCAATAAATTTTCATGGAAGCCAAGAACAAAAAGATAAATATTTACCAAAATTAGTATCTGGTGATTGGTCTGGGACAATGAATTTAAGTGAACCCCAATCAGGATCAGATCTAAATAATTTAACAACAAAAGCTGTGCTACAAGAGGATGGTACTTACAAGATAACTGGTACAAAGATTTGGATAGGTTCAGGGGAACACGACTTAACAGATAATATTATTCACTTGGTGTTAGCAAGAATAGAAGGTGCACCGGAAGGCACTAAAGGTATTTCTATGTTTATTATTCCAAAATATTTAGTAAACGACGATGACAGTTTAGGAAATCAAAATAATGTGAGGTGTTTGTCAATTGAGGAAAAAATGGGTATTCATGGTAGCCCAACTTGTGTCATGGAATATACAAACTCTACTGGATATTTAATTGGTGAAGAAAATAGAGGCCTTAACTATATGTTTACAACAATTAATGAAGCAAGGATAAGAGCTGGCGGGCATGGCTTATCTTGCGCAACAGGAGCTTTACAAGGAGCAGTTCAATACTCGCTTGATAGGGTTCAAGGTAGACCAGTTGGAATGAGTAAAGAAGATGCTAAAAATTCAACAATTATAGATCATGCCGATGTAAGAAGAATGCTTATGACGATTAAAGCTTACACAGATGCAATGCGTTATATGTTATACGATAATCAAATGATGTTAGATTTATCATATTATGCCGATGGTGACTTAAAAGATTTTGGTACAGGACGCTGTGGACTACTTACACCAATAACAAAATCATGGATTTCTGATCTTAGTGTTGAGCTTACTTCAATTGCTATACAGGTATATGGTGGCATGGGGTATGTCGAAGAGACTGGAATTGCTCAGTATTTTAGAGACGCACGAATAGCGCCAATATATGCTGGAACTAATGGAATACAAGCATTAGATTTAGTCTTTAGAAAAATGCCATTTGATAAAGGCAAAGTCGTCGAAAAACTATTTGTTGATTTTAGAACCACAGCAGAAAAGTTATCTGAAATCAAAGATTTGGAATATTTAGGAGATATTTTAAATATCCATACAGATAAATTGAACAAAGTTACAAAGAAAGTAAATCTTGATTTGTTAAATGGTGATGTACAGAACGTAAGTGCTTCAGCAACACCATATACAAAAATGTTTGGACAGGTACTTGGTGGTTACTACATGGCAAAAGCAGCAATTTTGGCTAATAAAATGCAAGAAGTTACAAATGAGGAATATTACTTAAACAAAGTTACAATATCAAAATTCTATATCAGCCAACTTTTACCTTTAGCATCAGGATATATCTCATCTTCAATTGCGGATTCTAAAGAGTTATTTTCTATAAAATCTGAAAATATTTAGGAAGATTTATTTATATTTTCTTTTAATTTTCGATATATCTGTAATTAAATAAAATTATCGTATGAAAAACATAAATTCATTTGATGATTTAGATTTATTCATTTCAAATTTTATGAGTAAATGGGGTACAACTTTATTGAGGTACTCACTAGGAATCATTTATATATGGTTTGGTGTTTTAAAACCATTTGGGTTAAGTCCAGCACAGGAACTAGTTGAAAATACAATTTATTGGTTTGATGATCCTAAGACATTTGTCCCAATATTAGGAATATGGGAAGTAGTAATAGGAATTACTATGTGTATCAAACCACTAATAAGAGTATCAATATTTTTATTATTTTTACAAATGCCAGGTACTTTCTTACCCTTAATACTTCTTCCAGAAGTTTGCTTTACAAGCTTCCCATTTGGACTGACACTAGAAGGACAATATATAGTAAAAAATCTTATTATTATATCTGCTGCTTTAGTTGTGGGCTCAACTGTTAGAAAGTAATTAAAAGAACATTTTCCCAATTTCTGTTATGAATATCTCAATAATAAAATTAGATAGGTAATGAAAAATATACACAATACACAAATTTCAAATGTTCTTGTCATTGGCAGTGGAGGAGCTGGTTTAAGAGCAGCTATAGAAGCCAAAATGTTAGGTATGGAAGTTACTGTCCTTGGTAAAAGACAAAAAACAGATGTGCATACCGTATTAGCTGCAGGTGGTATTAATGCAGCATTTGGGAATGTTGATGAAGAAGACTCCTGGGAACAACATTTTGCAGATACATATATTGAAGGATACGGTCTATCGGAACCTGAAGTAGTTGAAATTATGGCTAAGGAATCACCTAATAGGGTTACAGAAATAGATGAATGGGGAGCTAATTTTGCTAAATTAAAAAATGGAAAAATGGATCAGAGATTTTTTGGAGCTCACACATATAGAAGAACATGTTATTCAGGTGACTATACAGGAAGATCTATTCTTTTCGCATTAATCAATAAAGCAAAATCTCTAGATATACCTATTTTAGATTCTCAATATGTTTCAGATTTACTTGTAGAAGATAATGTATGTTTTGGTGCTATGGCATTTGATATTCAAAGTGGTGAAAGAACAGTGTTTTTTGCAGACTCTGTAATTCTTGCTACAGGAGGTCATACAAGGTTATGGAGAAAAAGCTCATCAAGAAGAAACGAAAATACTGGAGATGGATTCTATTTAGGTTTAAAAGCAGGTTGTAAATTAACTGATATGGAAATGGTACAATTTCATCCCACTGGAATGGTAATCCCTGAAGAAATGGCAGGAACTTTAGTCACAGAAGCTGTCAGAGGTGAGGGAGGTAAATTATTAAACAATCAAGGTATCAGATTTATGGAAAATTATGATAGTCAAAGAATGGAACTTTCAACAAGAGATAGGGTAGCGATGGCTAACTATACAGAAATAGTTGAAGGAAGAGGCTCTCCTAATGGTGGTGTGTATTTAGATATTAGCCACAAAGGTAAAGATTTTATTATCGAAAAAATACCTAGAATGTACAGACAGTTTTTAGACACATTAATGATTGATATATCTAAAACTCCTATGGAAGTCTCTCCAACAGCACACTATTCAATGGGTGGATTATTAGTTAACCCTCAAGATCACTGGACTGGTGTAGAGGGACTTTTTGCAGCTGGTGAAGTAACGGGCGGATTACATGGGGCAAATCGATTAGGTGGAAATTCACTCGCTGAAATTCTTATATTTGGTAAAAGAGCTGGAGAATTTGCATCAAAAAGATCTCAAGACATGACCGAACATATTAGATCTAAAGCTGTTATCAATGATGCACATGACAACATTGATTCATCTATAAAAAATGGTTCTGAAGTAGCTAGACCCCTTCAAAGAGATCTTAGAAACATTATGTGGGAATATGGTGGTGTCGTTAAGAACGAATCAAAACTCCAAACAGGACTTTCAAAAATTAAAGATCTTAAGGAATCATCTAAAAATTTAGATGTAAGACCCGATTCTGAAGGCTACCAAGACTTAATGTTAGCTTTTGATCTTGAAGCATCGATAGTTTCTTCAGAGGCTACTTTACTCAGCGCGTTAAGCAGAAAAGAGAGTAGGGGTGCCCATCAAAGAGATGACTTCAAAGAGATTAGTGAAAAAGAGAATGTCAACATAAGGATTGAACTTGAGAAGAATAATGAACTTAAACTATCTAAACATAAAATTCCTAAACTAAGTAAAGAACTTCAAAATCTAATTAATGAAACAAAAAATATTGACGATTTTGAAGGAATGTTACTCGAGTAACAGACTGCGTAGTTTTCTTTAACTAACATTTCTAATTCTCGTTATTACTTAATTTTATGAAATTAATATATAATTTGTTTAATGTCAAAAATTGTAGTTATAGGCGGTGGTTTTGGAGGTCTTAGTTTTTTACAAAAGGCCCGTAAAAGTAATAACGAATTTACCCTTATAGATAAAACAAATCATCATCTATTCCAACCTCTTTTATACCAAGTAGCAACTGCTGTTTTATCTCCTGCTGATATAACGGTACCTATAAGAAATTTATTTAAAAATGATAGCAATGTAAAAGTTAAACTCGGTGAAGTCGTAAATATTAATAAAGAAAAAAAACAAATAGTATTAAAAAACGATGATGTCATTGATTATGACAAGTTGATTGTTAGTACGGGTGCAAGTTATTCATACTTTGGGAATGATAATTGGGGGAAATTTTCAAATGGACTCAAAAATATTAATGATGCTTTAGACATTAGAGATAAAATATTAAAAGCATTTGAAAAAGCTGAGAATGAATCTAATAAAAATATTCAACAAAAGTTTTTAAATTTTGTGGTTATTGGTGGTGGGCCAACTGGAGTTGAAGTAGCTGGATCAATTGCTGAAATTGCATTTAAAAATATTAATAAAGAATATAGAAATTTTAATAGTAATGATTCCAATGTTTATTTAATTGAGGCTGGAAGTAATATTCTCCCTTCCTACAGTTCAAAACTATCAGATAAAGCTTCTAAATATTTAAAAAAATTAGGCGTAGTTATTAAAACAAATGAAAAAGTAGAAAATATTGAAGAAATGGTAGTTACTACTGATAAGGGAAAAATAGAAGCAGATAATATTATTTGGGCTGCTGGCAATAAAGCTAGCTCACTTGTAACCCTTCTTGATACTGACATGGATTCAGAGGGTAGAGCTGTAGTAAATCAAGATTGTTCAATTAAGGAAGATGACAGCATTTATGTTATTGGTGATGCCGCTAATTTCAAAGGTGTTAATGGTTCTCCTTTACCAGGCATTGCACCAGTAGCAATACAGCAAGGAAGATATGTTGGTTTGAATACAAAGAAAAATCTTCCTAAAGAAGATAGAAAACCATTTAAATATAGGGATAAAGGCATGATGGCAACTATTGGTGGATTTAAAGCAATAGGTGTTGTTGGTAAGATTGAAATTTCTGGGTTTGTTGCATGGTTATTTTGGAGCCTGATTCATTTAGTTTATCTGATTGGGTACAAATCAAAGTTTGTTGTAGTTATTGAATGGATATTTGCTTTTTTCTTTAACAAACGCGGAACAAGATTGATATATCGTAATAATTAATATTAATTCGTCAACAATCAATATCTAATAAAAAGCAACTGTTTTGCCAAAAGAAAATAGAGAATAAAAGAAACACTAGACCAAATATTAATTTGTAATTTTCAATTATAAAAATCTCGAATTTGCTTTTAATAACTTTATTTTGAATTTTTGTGATACCGTTTGTAAAGTTAATAATTAAAAAAATTGCTATTAGAAGAATATAGATCATTGTAAATACCTAGCTTATTTTAAGTGGATCTCCATAAGCCCATGTGATACTCCCACCTTTATCTTGATTTTTAATTAGTTCCATATCTTCAGAATCTATATTAAATGAAAGATCAAAGTTGTTTTGCATGCGATTAACATTGATACTTTTTGGAAGTATTGCATAATCTAACTGAATTGCCCACTTTAATAGTATCTGTGCTTCTGTTACGTTATATTTAGTAGCAAGTATTTTAAATAGAGAATCACTGTCTTCACCTTCTTTATACATTTGTTCAGTTTTTAAACTGTCCTCACCTTTCTTATGCCTCCAAGTAGTTAATGGAACAAGACTACTGTAGGCAATAATTTCAATATTTTTAGATTCTAAATATGAAACAAGTTCAGGTTTTTGAGACCAAGGATGCAATTCAATCTGATTTGCTGCAGGTAATGGATATCCTCCATCAACTAGCTCTTCGATATGGTCTATTCCCCAATTTGATACACCAATATGTTTTATCTTCCCTTTTTCTTGTTGACTTAAAAGAGATTCCCATTGAATAATTCTTTTACCTTTAGCATGTGGGGAGTGAATTAAATACAAATCTACAAAATCAAATTTTAAATTCCTTAAACTTTTGTCTAACGATTTTATTGTTCCTTCATTATTTTTAACTCTATCTACTTTTACTAATCCACCTGGCCATAATTTTGTTGTAACAAAAATATCTTTTCGAGTTAATTCAGTTTCATTAAAAATTTTATTTAATCCTTTTGCAACACCATCTTCATTTTTGTAAACAGCAGCAGTGTCAATGTGTCTATACCCATACTTAATCGATTCATAAGTCATAATCTCAGCTTCTTCAGATGACATATTGTAGGTACCAAGACCAATACGTGGGATTATGTAATTTTTATTGTTCATTTATTTAATATAGCAAGTAAAGCAATCCAGATAACAGAGGTATTAAAAGGAGAAAGCTAAATAATAATATTCTCTTTGGAGTCATACGTTAATTTTACAACTGACTCAGATAAAAATTTCTAAAAGATAAAAAAATAAAAATTGTCCATATTATTCTTCCTAAACGTTTAGTTATCCACAATCTATCGTATTTATAATAAAAACCAATTTTGATTAGTACTCTGTTTAACATTTGTTAATTTTAAATTATTTATAGCTAGATATGCAAAAAAGAGCCCAGTTTCCCGAACTCTTTTTTTGAGGTAACAGGCTTATTACCTATAGATAACAATAACAGTAAAATAAACATATGGAAGAAATATCTATTAGTGAGCAGAGACGTCAAGCACGTAAAAAAAAGCACATGCTTAAGCGTAGAGGTCGTTTAGATTTTAGAACTGGTCGAACAGGAAAAAGAAAATAATATTTTATATTTAGTTTTAGTTCGATAAACACTACTTCAGATATACTTACTTTCTTATGCCAAAAGAGAATATTAGAAATATAGCAATTATTGCTCACGTTGATCATGGTAAAACAACATTGGTTGATGGTTTACTTCAACAAAGTGGAACTTTTAGTGATCATCAAGTTTTAGAAGACAGGGTCATGGACTCTGGAGATCTTGAAAAAGAACGCGGAATAACAATAACTTCTAAAAATACAGCAATCAATTATGAAGATATAAAAATTAATATTGTAGACACACCAGGCCATGCTGACTTTGGTGGAGAAGTTGAAAGAAGTTTAAATTTAGTTGATGGTGTACTTTTGTTGGTAGATTCAAGCGAAGGACCTTTACCTCAGACAAGATTTGTTTTAAAAAAAGCTCTCGAAAAGAAACTACCAGTTGTATTGGTAATTAATAAAATTGATAAACCAGATGCAAGAGTAGATGAAGTTGTACAAGAAACTTATGATTTGTTTATTGATTTAGACGCTAACGATGAGCAGATTGAGTTTCCTATTATATACACCAATGCAAAAGATGGAATCGCAATGCATAACATAGGTGATGAATCCACAAACCTAGATCCACTATTTAAATTAATTGTTCAATATTTTGAAGGACCCAACACTTCAGATAATGGCACTACTCAATTTTTAATAACAAATTTAGCATACGATCCATATGTAGGGCAGATTGCAATTGGTAGGCTCGATAGTGGGGTATTGGATATTAGTAAACAGTACAGTTTGTGCACAGAAGATAAGATTTTAAGTAATCAAAAATTTTCTGCTTTATACACCTTTAAAGGATTAGAAAAGAACAAAGTTGATACACTTGAATCCGGTGATATTATTGCTGTTGCTGGTTTAGAAAATATAAATATTGGTGACACAATATCAGATAATGAAAACCCTATCCCACTGGAGAGAATTTCAATTGACCAGCCAACAGTTTCAATATTCTTTAATGTAAATAATTCACCATTTGCTGGTAGAGAGGGCAAATATGTTACATCGAGAAATTTAATTGAAAGATTAGAAAAAGAAGTATTAAGCAACGTATCTTTACACGTATCAAAAACAGACAAAACTGATGTTTTTGAAGTAAAAGGCAGGGGTGAGCTTCAGATGGCTGTTCTTATTGAAACCATGAGACGTGAAGGGTATGAATTTATGGCTTCACGACCTGAAGTAATAACAAAAGAAATAGATGGATCTACACACGAACCTGTTGAAAATGTTTTTATTGATATTCCAGAGGAATTTGTAGGCACGGTAACCAAGAATCTTTCCATCAGAAAAGGAAAAATGACCAGCTTAGTTAACAATGGATTTGGTAGGGTAGTTTTAGAATTTGAGATACCTTCTAGAGGTTTAATTGGTTTCAGGAATCAATTCCTTACGGAAACTAGAGGTTCTGGAATAATGAACACTTTATTTGATTCATATAAGGAATGGTTTGGTGACATACCTCAAAGAACAACAGGAGTTTTAGTAGCTGATAGGGACGGTAAAGTAACTACTTACGCAAGTCTAGCAATGGTAGATAGGGGAGTTTTATTCGTTACTCCGGGAACAATGGTTTATAAAGGGATGATTGTTGGTGAACGAAACAATGAAGGAGACTTAGTAGTAAATATTACAAAAGAGAAAAAATTAACCAACCATAGAGCATCTGGTTCAGATGATACAGTTCCTTTGAGACCAGCCCAATTAATGTCTTTAGATCAATGCTTAGAATTTATAAGTGATGATGAGTATGTTGAAGTTACTCCTGAATCTATAAGGTTAAGAAAATCTGATTTAAACGTTAAAACTTAAAGTTCTCTGTTTTTAGTAGCTCGATTTTTTTCTTTTGTCCCCCAACACCGCTATATCCACCTATATTTCCATCTGATCTTACAACTCTGTGACATGGAATATCAACAGGATAAGGATTCTTACCACATGCATTAGCAACTGCTCTAGCACTATTGGGTTTCCCTATTGATACAGCTATTTCTTTATATGTTTTGGTCATACCAAATGGAATTTTAGTAATCTCAGTCCACACTTGAATTTGAAAATTTGTACCTTTAATATTTTTTAGTAATTTATTTTTCAATTTGTCTAACTAAAGTGTCTGTTGTTATTTCAGATTGATTCAAAGCTTCTAAATTAAATCTATTATTTGCCTTTAATGAATCTGTGTAATCAATACTTCCTTTTAAAAATGTATATTTAGTTAGTGAACTAATAGCTCCAAATGCAACAAAGTCATAGTGCGCTGAGTTAGCTAAATAGAATCCTTCAGCATAGTTTGCACATGAGTTACCAATACATGGTGAAACTACATAATTTCTATAAACATCAATTTCTGGCATTTCGTTAATATCTTCATTTCCTCTAAACCAGTCTTCGCTGTAAATAAAATAAGTTGGCGATGAAAGAATAATACCTCCGTATTCGGAAACGACAGGTACGAAAAAGGGGTCCTGCAAAACTAATGTTTCACATTCGTTTCTATCACAATATAAATATGCAGATCCTCCACCAGTTGAATGTCCAATTAAATTTATTACCGATAAATCGTTTACTAGATTGTTTTTATTTAAATACTCAAGTGTATTTTCAATGTCAATAGACATTTCATACATAACATCAAAAACTTTTGAGGAAGCTTCTGTCGATCCTGTATTAAATATTGTTCCACTAGGTAATTCTGTAAACATAGACAAACCAGTGTGGTCGATTGCAATAACTACATACCCTTGCGATGCGATAGTTAGTAACTGATCTGTTGCGAATATTTTCTCACCTGCCCAACCGTGGGTATATATGACAATGGGAAAATCTCCATCAAGTGGTTTAATATCATTACCTAAATCAAAATAAGATAAATTTAAGTGGCTTAATAAAAAATTTGGAATATTTATACTCCATGTACGGTTTAGGTACTTAACTACTGTTTCACCCCAGTTAGTTGGAGAATCTTTAAACAGTTGAATAGAAGATGTTTCAGAATCACTTGGATAGTAAATATCAACAAGTAATTCTCTATTCCCACTTGGATCTAGATTACTTAACTCATAAAAAGCTTTTGGTTGATCTCTGTTTTCAACTGATATGAGTATCTCTTCATATCCAACAGAGTAAATTTTATTTTCAATTGTAAATTCAGGTATTGGGAGAAAATAAATAAGAACTGTTGAACTAATAAATAAAATAATCAAAATTGTAAATGAGAAAAACTTTAAAATTTTATTAGAAAATTTCAAACTAAAAGTGTGAGCAACAGCAGAAGACAAGATAATTATATATATAGGCATATACTGCCATTTATATCCAACTACTAAAACTTGTATAATTGCTGTAATAGAGGAGAGAACTAAGGATATAACAAATACCCTTTCTGAAATAAATTTTTTAAACACAAGTTCAAAAGCAAAAAGAATGATAGCAATATCAAAAAAGTTCATAATTTTACTTTATTTAATATAAATAATTAGAAGGTAAATAGTAAGAAATATTAATATTTAAATAGCTATCTATTTTGAGGAATTTAAATAGCTAATTTGGATAAGGGGTTTCTCCAGGATGGGAACCCTCTTATCTTTAAAAATTCTTATTTCATATTTTGTTTTTCGACTGTATTATTTATTGAATGCAAAATTCACACACACCTCTAGCTAAATTCATTCACTGGACTTTTACTGTTCTATACGCATATGGAATTTTCAAGCAAGTTGAAGACCTTGATGATTTAGATGATATATCCCTGCTTAATTTTGAAATTTTTTTTGCAATTGTGTTTCTTGTTATTGTTTTAATTAGATTTTTCTATATGAAAGATGTTAAAACGCTTTTAGGTGCACACGATCAAATGCGTAAAGGACATTTATTCATAGCAAAAGTGACACATAGGCTTGTATATTTTAGTTTAATAATGTTGCCAACTACTGGTTTATTGATAGCAGGTATGATATCTGTTGATATTCCAGGGATGCGAGTTGCTATTGCTTTGCATGAATTCTCTGCTTTTTTAAGTTATGTAACAATAGCTTTGCATGTAGCTGCATCACTATATTCTAGATATAAAGGCGAAGGCATATGGAATGCAATGGTTCCAATATTTAAAGAAAAAGGTAAAAACAATTCTGAATTAGTTGTAAAGCTAGAGGGTATAGAAGATAAAATATATAGTTTTATTGAAGACAAAATAATAAGTAAATAAATAAAATAACTTATAACGTTAAGAACAACTGCTAATTACTATAAGTTTACTTATTTTGTTTATACATCTAGCAAAGTAAGTACGTTGAAGGGGGAGTTCTCTGTCTGAGCTCCTCTTTCTAAATTAATATCTCTCAGTTCTTCCTCTAAAAATTCTAGAGAAAATACTTTCCTTATCTTTAATTGGATTAAGTTTATTGTTTGGTTTTGCATTCTGTGGATCTATATTTTCTGATTCATAAGAGAAATCAACTATATCGAGTTCCTCTTCAATAGGAATTGTCTGTTCATTAAATTCATTATCTATTGAAGTAGTGTCCTCATTAGTTTCTTCTTTAATAGATTTAGGTTTTCTCCATAACAAATAAACAATAAAAAAACCAACAACTGATCCACCAAGTGTATCCTCTATATTTCCTGAT
>Ga0181379_1000874_pt1 | contig 14309 bp, 5 predicted proteins | sample 2SPOviralmetaG_FD_130115 | JGI IMG/M metagenome (GOLD analysis project Ga0181379, IMG submission 130115) | Marine viral communities from the oligotrophic San Pedro Time Series (SPOT) site, San Pedro Channel, CA, USA - 2 SPOT_SRF_2009-07-10 | ecosystem: Environmental > Aquatic > Marine > Strait... | reverse complement strand
GGGGCTCGAACCCGCGACCTTCGGATGTCTCAGACACCACAAGGGGCTTGCACGTCATACGATCGCCTTGGAGGCTGCCCTATGAGTCCGACGCGCTACCAACTACGCCACCCCGGCCTGTCCCATGGGTGAGCCATACCCTCTTTGAAGAAATCGGAAGGAATGGCATGCTGGAACCCTCCTCACCTGGACAAAATTCAACCGATGTATTCTAACACCTGCTCGGCTCCCGCTTGCTTATGGTGGACCTCAAAACGGCCATGGCGGCGGCGCAAGCCGATCGCATGAAGCGTGATGGGGCCAAAAACGCTGAGAAGAAAAAACGCCGTTCTGGAGCAGACCTCGGTATCGAACCGTTTGACCCCGTGAAGCACCACGGCAAAGAGCGGGCTGACACCGCCTCAATGTGGTTGGTCATCGTTTACGCTTTCATCGTCACGATGATGATGCGGTACATATTGATGCCATCCACGACCCTCGACAAAACAGATGTGCTCTACATTCTTCCACTCACGATGTTGATTTTGATTCCACAACTGCATCGAATGGTGATGCCTGAGCGGTTCAAGGAACATTACACAAAGGGTACGTGGTTCAGGGCATTCTTCCTCTACACCTTCACCTTTCTCTCTCTCTCGTTTCTGGTCGTGAATCCACCTTTTGGAGACATTGTAGCACCTCAACTGGCCGATGAATGGGCTGTGGTCATTGAGCACGACGGAAACTACACCTTTGCCGACAAGGTCAATGGTGGGGAAAATGAGTGGACCCTTGACGAGGGCCAATACATCGTTGGTGGCGCATGGTTACTTTTCGGATTAGCCGACAACGTTGACGAGAGGGGTGCGAACGTGACGGTGATTCACCAGATCCAAAACACCGAGACGGTGATTGAATCCAATGCTTCCTTCTGGGATGAGCACGGCACCGATGTCGGCACATGGCGAACGGCTGAGAACAAGTCTGCCCCCATTCTCTTGCCGCATGCCGACCTTGACACCCCCTACGCCATTTTCCTTGGCGACAGCCTTGCCATCGGCACCCACACCATCGTGGTCGAAATCCTCGAGCAGGGCGATCCTTGGGAAAACCAACGGACCTACACTTGGACCTTTTCTGTGAATCCGCCTGTTGCCTCAACAGAGTAAATCGGCGTGTTGACGCACGATGTCATTCAGGACTCTGTCAATTCGCTGTCGGTCATGGAGTTCTTGGGTGATTTTCCGCTCGTATCTTCGGCGACGGGCGCGGACAAGTGGGGCGAGGACAGTCCAACAAAGGGCCTCTTCAAGGTGGCAGATGACGGTGTTCATGCCCTACGGTTTGCGCTTACCTACTGTTCACTTGTGGAGGCCCCTCAAAGTAAACTGAAAGTGATTCAGTGGCGGAGATGCTGGACGATTTGAGCGGTCAAAGCATCGAGTTGAATCTGCTCACCGCCACCTTCGACCAACCGGTAATCGATTTCTGCCATCCACTCGGTCAACGCCAGCTTGGAACGCTCCTCGAGAAAGTCGGCGCTGTACAATTCTCGGTGCAGTTGATTGACAAAATCTGTTCCGGCTAAGCCAAACTGGTCAAGCAGCTCCCGAAGTCGTCGCCTGGCGACATGAAAGCCGTCGTCTCGGCAGGCCATGAGGTACTGATGCAACGCTTCTGGTGGGGCGGTGGCTGAAGTTTCGTAAACCAATTCTCGGCTCACGGTGCTGTTCAGTGCCGCTGCGACTTGAAGCGCCGTTAAGGCCTTTCGAAGATCACCCTGGGAGATGCGCGTCAAGGCTTCAACCGCTCCCTCGCCAAGGGTGAGCCCTTCCAACTGGCCTACATGGGCTACTTGCGAGGAAACATCGGCATCCGAAAGCGGCCTGAATCGGAACACTGCGCATCGCGATTGGATTGGTTCGATGATCTTTGATGAATAATTGCATGAGAGAATGAAACGGCAGGTCTCTGCGTACTGCTCCATGATGCGCCGCAGTGCACCCTGGGCATCGTTGGTTAACGCATCTGCTTCGTCGAGGAAAATAATCTTGAAGGCTGCTCCGCCGTAGGGCTGGGTTCGGGCAAACTGCTTCACCTTGGTTCGGATGCTCTCCAGTTTTCGTTCATCCGAGGCGTTCATCTCGAGAAGATTTTGGCGGAAATCCTCTCCGAAGATGTCCTTGGTCAACGCCATGGCTGCGGTGGTCTTGCCCGTCCCGGGCGGTCCTGCAAAGAGGAGGTGAGGGAAATTCTTGCTCCCTGCATAGGTTGCCAACCGTTGAACAACGGCGGCCTGTCCCTTGATTTGAGCCACCGTTTGAGGTCGGTGTTTCTCAACCCAAAGTTCGCTCATGCGACCTCTTCTCGTTGACGAGCCTCCATCAACATTCGCATGGTTCTTGGGCGAAAAAGAGGGTTAAGTTTTCGACGTTCAAACCATGTGGCTCAAGCCTTGAAAGGGAAAAGTCCCTATAATGGGGAGTGGTGTAAGGGATGAGTCCCATGCGTAGCGTACGAATCCTTCGTCCCCGAGCCACGGCGCTTTTGCTTGTATTGATGTTCATCTTTGCAGATTTATCGCTCCCACAAACCATGGAGGGCTGGTCTGAACTTGAAGACGAAAACACCGTGCAGAGGGCTGTTTCCTACCACACAATCCATGCTGACACCTTCATCACGGCTTCATCTCCAACCAGCACATACAACACTTCCACCATCGGTGAGTTGTCCGACGGACCCGGTCAGGAATCTCGATTGCTACTCCGATTCCCGATGAATTACAGTTCAAGCGACACCGTGCACGAGGCCAGCATCGACTTGGAGTGCACGAGTGATGTCCTCGGACCAACGGAATTGACGGCTTATGTCGCTCCAATGGACCGAATGTGGAACGGTTCCTATGCCTCTTGGGCAGCCTATGAGAGCAATCAACTGTGGACTGAGGCAGGCGCCGAGGGCTCAAACGACCGCGGCGCATGGGAGCCACCCGTCGTGCTGACTGGGAACGGTACACTCACCCTGAACATTACATCAATCGCTCAACAAGCGGCTCGGTCCAATGCCCCTTACCTCTCCGTCGTTGTAGCTTCGTTTGGCGCAGCCTACGATTGCGCCATGTCGGAAGCCGTCACCGCAGCTGACCGACCCGAATTGACCTTGGATACCACGAGCAACACAGCGGCAACCGCAGGTTCAATCGTTTCCACCGACCTTCCAATCGACGATGGGGCGCCTTGGATGGAGACCTCTTTCCTGCTTCAACCGGTCACAACTCCAACGCTCTCCTACGCCCAAAACAACGGTACAGATGTTGAAATCCAACTGAGCAACGACCCGGAATGGCGCTCTCAAACCGATGATGAATGGCACTTTTCGACCCTCTGGTCAACCTTTTCTTCAACCGGTACATCTGGCGCTTTCAACCTCCCTTCATCCCTTGCGCTGACCAACGGCACCACCATGCACATGCGCGTTCGCTCGGTCGATGCTAACGATCAATGGGGCCCGTGGGACAGCACCAGTTTCCTTTTGCCGACGCTGAATGTCGTGGACAACGGAGACGGTACCGCCACCATGACCTTCTCGCCCACCGATACCGGCCTTGAGCAAGATTTCATTCAAGATGCCACGGTCAACGAGACACGTAAAACCTACACCCACGGCGACGAGGAATTCATCTGGTCAAGCATGACCTCGAACAAAGAGCGATTGATTCACGTTCGCACTTCGCTGAACCAGCTCGGCCTTCATGATAACCTCACGATCGTCAACGCAGAATTGAAACTGACTCGAGAATCTCATTCCGGCGACCCCGTCGTTTCAATCCACGGCATGGAGGAATCCGGGTTGTGGGTCGAGGATGAAATCACTTGGAATCGAATGGCGGCCAACGGCGTCCAGTGGTCTGATGGCGGTCGTTCCAATGGAACAGCCACCCTGGCTCTTGCCGATGGAAATCAAACCAGCGCCAGTTTCACCTTTGACCTTGATCATGCTGTTCAAAATTACCTCGACGGAGGCGATGAGAATCCACTTGACCTGATGGTCGCTGTTCGTGGGAAATACGAATCCTACACCAACAACGAAGGCATTTTGTTCCACTCAGCCGAAGCACTTGTTCCTAGCAATGCTCCCTCCTTTTCCATCACCTATGAATGGGGAAGCGGCTCCCCTCCTGCAGCCGTAAGTTTGACCGCTCCTCCCGATGGTTTATCGGTTTGGAATCAAACCGGAGACAATCTGTCCGGAAACACCCAACCGACCCTGAATTGGTCCCAGCCCTCCACTGGAGATGATGTCCTCTTTGAGTTGGCCACCGACGAAGACTTCCGCCTTCGAGTGTTGCGCGTGGACACCCGTGTTGACAATGACTTCAGCCCATCCGATGGGACGCTTGCTATGAACGGGGGCCGCACCTTGGAAGTTGGAAACATGTACTTCTGGCGCATGGCCACGGTCAACAGCGATGGGCATTACGGGGCGTGGACAAGTTCCAGCTTCTTGGTCTCCTCACTCGAAAGCCTCTGGCTGGGTGGCGACCGCTATGAGTTCAGGCTAAAGCACGGAAACGGTTCGCAAGACAACCAATACCCTGAATGCATGGACACCTACATTGACAGTTCAGCCACGAACGTCAATTACGATGACGAATCAGAAATGACCATCGATTACAACCCCTCCGGGGGGGAAATCACGGCCCTCATGGGTTGCAATTTGGTCTCAAACCTCCTTCCAAGTGGCTATGCCGTTGAATCCGCTCACCTCTCGATGTCCTTGACCTCCACGACGTTTGGCTCCCCAACCATCGGCGTGTGGGAAAGCAATCAGAACGATTGGAATGCAGAGGATGCGACTTGGGCAAGTTATGACGGCTCCAATTCATGGGCGTCGGCAGGTGCTAAGGGGTCTGAACGCGGCTCATTGCTTGCAAGCGTCGGCGTTGGTTCTTCATACTCCGAAGGCGACGATGTTGAGTGGAATGTCACCCTTGCCGTTCAAAATGCAATGCGTGAGGACCGACGTGTTGACTTCATTGTCGGGATGCTTGGAGCCGGTTCGGGCGGTGCTCGAACGGCCTACTTCAGCACGGCCGAAGATTCCATGGCCAACCGTCCTGAACTTTCGTTTGTCTATGTTCCAGGGTCTGACGCTCTGCCGTCCGACCCTTCACCGACGCTGCCGCTGAACGGTTCGTGGTCCATCGGCACCGGCGTGGACTTGACGCCCATCACTCAACCGGAACTCGAATGGACTTTTTCGGGAAGCATGGCGCTTTCCGGCTACATCGTTCAACTCGATACGCAAACCGACTTCACCTCGATTAACAGCCTGACGTACACTTCGTGGAACGATGCAGGCTTTGATGTCGCCAACACTTCATTCTCACTCCAGTCTGATTTGGACGAGGGGAAGACCTGGTACTGGCGCGTTCGTGCGGTTTCAGCAACCAATCAGATCGGCAACTGGTCGTCATCCTACCATTTCCAACTCCCCGATTTGAACACGGTTGTCTTCAACTCGACGAAAGCCTCGGTTGAATTGCGCCACCACGGTGCTCTCCCTCACCTTGATACGCCTCACATGGTTGACACCTACGTCATCGAAAATGGCTCAGGTTCCGACAACACCTACGAGAATTCGACTTCGCTCAGCGTTGGTGAATTGTCTTCAGGGTACCAAGCAGCGGCTTTGCTTCGCATACCGCTCAACGAAGTTCCACAACCCTCGGCTGCACGTGTCACCGGCGCCGAACTCAGTTTGTTTTCGGAATACGGTTCAATCGAAGGGGAGCCTGTCGCCATTCGACCTGTTCTCCAACCTTGGACCACATCGGCCAACGGCACAACGTACGACGGCACCAACGCCTGGAATCAACCTGGTGGACGAGGCATTGGCACGGACGTTGGCGGCTACGTAGACTTGGTGGACAGTGTCGCTGATGATTGGATGGACTTTGATGTCACCGAGGCAGTCCAAGGGGCCCTCGCAGCGGGCCAAAACCACGTGTCCATGATGGTCTACACCTCAAGTGAAACCACCGACGAAATCATCTTCACCTCCACAGAGGGAAGCGCAGATGAGCGTCCCTATTTGACGCTGGTTTGGGAGGACGGGACCGTTGCAACCCCAACCGTGAGCGGCGTGAATGCAGGACCCGCCAACGCCGCAATCGTTTGGGATTCTTCATCGCACGCCCTCAAGGCTGACCGCTCACCAACCTTCAGCTGGACGTACAGCGGCGCCACAGCCGTCACCGGATGGCGTGTGTTCATGCAGGCCGACGCCAGCGACGACATGGCAGGGCTGTACACCTACGACTCGCGTGTCGCCACAGCTGCCTTTGACGTTGCCAACCGCTCGTTCACGGCTCCTCAGGACTTGGATTTCGCCCAAGAGATACGCTGGATGGTTCAACCGATGAACAACGGCATGCTCGGGCCTCGAAGCACTTCCACGGTGTTCTATCTTCCCAATGACATCGGTCAAGAGATCAACAGCACACATGCGAATGTTTCCATTCAAGAAGGAGCCATCATCCCGTCGCTTGCTTACCCGGCTGTGATGGAAGATACTTACCTCGATACCGGGAACATTTACACGAACCGCGGTTCTTCATCCGCCCTCTTTGTGGGCCGAAGTTCAGTATCAACCAACAACCAAAACCTTCGCTCAATGAGTCTCTTGAACATGGATTTCAGTGGCCTCCCCCTCCCCGGAACGTACGAAGTTATTGACGCAAGTTTAGAACTAAGCGCCTACAATACTTACCAATCCACACTCATTGCTGTTGGGGAAACCACCTCGGCGTGGAGTGAATCCTCAGTGTTCGCTTATCCTGCTGGAAACAACTCAACATGGGCTGCGAGCGGTGGTTATTCAGGCGACGATTATGACGTGCCGTTCAACCCTGCCCAATGGGTCAACAGCACTGGAACGGTAGCGTTCAATGTGACAGGGCTTGTTCAACACGCTCTTGCCAGCAACTCCGCTGAACTTGATGTCGTTCTGTTCCCTGTGGAATGGAACAACGGTGTGGCAGGACGTGTCTCATTTGCTTCCAGCGATGCAACCTCCATTGACCTCCGCCCGCGGCTCAATTTGACCTACAGGACCATCGATGCATGGACGCCGAGCCAACCAACTGGCCTTCTTCCTGCAGATGGAGCGACCCTTTGGGACTTGACCAAAGCACGACCGTCAGGAATGAACAGCACCAATTATACTTGGAACCTCACCTATTCAAACCACACTCAAATCGCGGCCTGTGGCAGTGATGACCCTTGGTTCTTGGGTGCGAGTACAGTGTGCTGGACCTCTGGTGAGGTCGCTGATGGGTTGTTTGGAAACGACACCATTGACATGGCCAACAACACCTACAACGACGCTGAGCTCTACAAGGGCGACGTGTGGCAATATTGGCGGGTCCGTGCCGATCAGGGTGACCGAATCGGTGAGTGGTCGACCACGCACAAACTCCGCGTGCCCACCGACCAAGGGAGCGATGACGGAATTGGAAACAACACGCTGAACCTTTCCCGCGGTTCCATCTTTGAGACCACGGGCTTGTTGCCGACCGTTCTCGATGTTGAAATCGATTCCAACGCCACCGTCAACCGTGGCAACTCAAACACGATGGTGCTCGGTCTCAACAGTCTCGGAACCGGTCAAAGCCGTGTTCTCATGGAATTTGATTTGACCAACATTCCCTGGCCTTCAGCCATGACGCCAACTCAAATGATGCTCCGTTTGTATCAGCCCGGTGTGTCGGGAACGTCTTCGACCACCGTTGCTGCCTTTGCCTGCGGCGGCTTCACCGAATCCAGTGTAGTCTGGGCTACGGCGCCCTCGTGCTCAACGTCCGAAATCACTCGGTCAACCCTCACCTTGACCAATCCATTCGGCTGGATGGAATGGGACCTCACCAGCCTCGCTCAATCCAACATTGCGAACGGGAACACGACGATGACCTTCATGCTGGCCATGGTTGGTTCCACTGGTTCATCCCACAGTTTCTATTCCTCGGAATACTCAAACCCAGCCTATCGGCCGCACCTGGTTTTGGACTATGTTGACAACGTGAACGGCATCACTCCGCCTGCTCAGCCGACCCTCACCAGCCCAGCGGATGGCGAGGTGCTTTATTCCGAGACTAACGGTATGCTCACGGCTTCAACGCAACCAGCACTCACTTGGACGCCCGTCAGTGGTGCGACCGGATACATCGTGACCATCGCCAACGAAACGGGAGTCTACAAGTTCCGTTCGTGGGAAGACTCTGAAATCACCAACACCACGTTCCGATTTGCTAACAACCTCTCCGAAGGGCAACTCTTCTCGTGGTGGGTCCAAGGTGTGAATCAATCCATTCCTGGTCCCTCCTCGTCTCGCTGGAGTTTCGCCATCGGTGAGCCCGACCAGCAATACAACAACGACTACACCTATACCTACAAATTCCAAACCGGAAATGAAGTCGCAGCCTTTGGACACACCAACGTTCAAGACACAGCCTTGTACAGTGAATATGCAAACACCAATTTTGCCGGTGAATCCATCATCAGCGCAGGCACCTATTGCGGAACGCTTTGGGGCGATGAGTGTCGCATCAACATCGCCTTGAACGCTGGTCAAATTCCGTTCCCACAGTACCAGAACGTTCACTCAGCATCCTTGGGTCTCTACGTTGAATCTTGGGAATCGGTTCAAGGCGCCACCTCAGTGTCCTTCAGCGTCCATCCAATCATGAATGCCAACTGGGGTCAAGCCTCGGCAACATGGAACGGAACAACCGCTGGCGGGACGTGGGGTGCCCCTGGTATGCAACCCGGCGTGGATTACGGCGATGCCGTTTCGACCACCGTGGTCAACGTCGACACACAGGGTTGGATTTGGTTTGATGTCAGCACGCTCGGCATGACCATCACCAACCAACAAGCATGGACCATCATCGCTACACCGAACAGCGGTTACGCCCATGCTTCGTTCTATTCCGGAACCGCCACCACGAACCGCCCGCTGGTGTTGTTTAACACCACGAACATCACCAGTGTAGCGATCAGTCCGACCGGTACACTGACCACGGACGCTGACACCGCTGTCAATTTCAATTCCGTGGCCTACGACCATCAATCGATGGTTCAAACAACGCCGGTGACTTGGTCGGCTTCCTCGGGAAGCATTGGTAGCAACGGTTTGTTCACTCCGAGCATGGCTGGCAACGTGACCATCACCTCATGTTTCGGATTGGTGTGCGGTCATCAAAACATCACGGTCACAGCTGGCGCGCCCACCGAGCTTGTTGTAACGCCGCTAACGGCCACAATCACGGCTGATGAAACCTTGGAGATCACCGCTCACATGGTTGACCAACATGGAAACATGGTGGTGAGTGAACCCATTCTTTTCACTCCGACCAACGGAAGCATGCTTGGCTCGACCTTCCAACCCTACGCTGCCGGCTCCCATACGGTTCGCGTCGCTCACAATGTCCCTTCAGGTGAATTCGTTGATGTGGCGGTGTCCGTTTTGCCAGGTTCCCCCGCTTCCTTTGAGTTGAGTGGCTGTGAAGGTACCGTTCCTGCGGGTGTTTGGTGCGATATCACGATCGAACTCTACGATCAATTCGGCAACGACCTCGACATCTCCACTGCTGGTAATTTGACCTGGACGACGACGAACGGAAATTATTCTGAAGTGAATCAAGAGTACTTCCCTGACCACGTCGGGGTTTGGTGGCTGAATTTGACTTCGGTATCCGGTGCATCTGATGAGTTGCAAATCACGGTCGGACATGGAGCCATCGATTACCTCGAATTGAATGCCTCTTCAACGTCCATTACGGCCGACGATCGCGTGTACATCAACAGTACCCGGGTTGACGTTCGTGGAAACCGGCTCACCGTCGTGTTGCCCGCTGACAATTGGACGAAAACTTCGGACGGGCAGTTGACACCCGGGGCCCCTGCCATTTGGGACCCGGTCAAAACAGGGTCGAAGATTCTTGAAGCCCGGTATGAAACCACCTTGACGCAAATCACCATCGATGTTGTGAAGGGAGAAATCCAAACACTGCGCCTTGAAGTTGATGACGTCATCTCAACCTGGGCACACTTTGACCTCACGGCCGACGAGACCTTGGAAGCAGATGCCTTTGCTATCGACGCCAAAGGAAATCAATGGGCCATCGTCGTGAATTGGACCTTGGACCACCCAACCATGGGCGACTCCTCGAATTTCCTTGAGGTGCTCAATGGTGATTCAACGACCTTTACACCGTACTTCGCCAGCGATGACCCGTACACGCTCACAGCGACCTACGATGGAAGTTCGACCCTCCATGCTGTCAGCATTAACATGACAGTGGACCACGGATTCCTCCACACAGTGAGCATCCAAGGTACGGCCAATGACCCAAGCCGAACCACGGGGGCCGTGTTAGAATTGACATCGGACTTCGCCGTTGATTTCCTTTCTGACCTCTACGACGCTGATAGCAACCGCATCGCCTCGGACGAACTCGTGTGGGTGGAAGTGAACGTGGACACCGGCGATGTGCAAGACATCACCACTCAGTTGTTGCTTGATGGCATGCGATGGGAGGCTTCAGCCGTTGGTGAATGGCGCATTGATGCATATTCCATCAGTGGAACAGGTTTCAACATCTCTGACAGCATTACCATCACCGTCTTGCACGGTGAGGCGGTCACGGTCGAGGCTGATGTCTCGCTGATTACGCCGACCGCTGGGGACCGAGTTGACATCCAAGTCACCGGAACCGACGCCGACGGCAATCAGTTCGCACAGGACGTTGAATGGACTGAAAATGGAGCTGCTGTACCTACGCTAAGCGTGATCACGACTTCAGAAGGGACGTACACATACGATGCAGAAGTTGCTGGTGTTCATGCCTTGCAATATGCTGTTGGTGGCGCTGTTTCAACCGTTGAATTGACCGTCTCGGCTCAAAGCATCGTTGCTCGTCTCGAAGTGAACTTGTCGACTGATTCACTCGAACAACTTGAGAGCCTCGATGTCAGCATTCGTGCCTTTGACGCCTTTGACAATGAGATTCCAGTTCCAGGAAGCATTCAGGTCGATGCTACAGGACGCTCCACCGCAATGATGACCTCCTCCGACTTTTGGACCATCACAACCCTTGACGACGGACCACAAACCATCACCGTCAGTGTAGGGGCCGTTCGAGTCAATGAAGAGATTACCGTCGTTGGCACGCTTGCTGGCTTCTTTGAAGCCGGCGGTACGCTCTACTATGTCGGTGCTGGACTGCTCGGCGTGGTCGGCGTGGTGCTTCTGGTTCTGCTTGTTATGTTCATGCGCGGTGGACGCGATGAAGACTGGGATGATGACGAATACGACGATGATGAGGATGACAGACCCTCAGGCCCAACCGGCCCTGCCCCCGGGCCTACCGGGCCCGCTCCCGGTCCAACTGGTCCAGCACCCGGCCCAAGTGGCCCCGCTCCTGGTCCAACTGGCCCTGCCCCTGGTCCAACCGGCCCTCCTGCAGATGAGGCTCCCGAAGAAGAACCTGAAGAAGAAGCGGTTGAAACCAACGTGGACGAAGATGGAACGGAATGGTGGGAAGATGAAGACGGCACCTGGTGGTACCGTGTCGCCGGCGAAGAAGAATGGCAAGAGTACAATGAATGAGGGCGTGATGCATTGACATTCCCTAAGGCCTGCATCGTCCTTGTTGGTCTGTTTTTGTTGGGTTCATGGTCGGCAACCGTGCCTTCCCACTTGGACCACAACAGCACCATTCTACGGTCAGGTACACCTGACCGGGTGGTCATTGAAGACCCCCCTGCATCCATTACTGCAGATGAAGTGGTTTTGTTCGAAGCCATCATTTATGATCCCGTTAACAACATTTTGGCCGGCGATATCGCATGGTCAGTCAGCAACGGTACCATTTCGGATGATGGTTTGTTCTATCCTTGGTCCGCAGGTTTGGTTGAAATCGTTGCCGAACACAACGGTTTACTGGCGAAGTACAACATTTCGGTTGAACCCGGTGTGCCAACTTCCATTGAGATTACTAGGCTTTCAGTAGGCGTTCTGGAGGCGACCTCCCTCACCGCTGATGTGCTTGACGGACGTGGCAACCGCATGGCTGGGCCCTCAACCATGGTTTGGGACATCGACGGTGTCTACGCAGGCCATGGCCAACCGACATGGACCGCCGAAGAACTCGGTGAAGTAGAGGCTCGAGTCCGCTACAACCAACTCGAGGCTCGTGCGACCATTGAGGTGGCCGCCGGAGCTCCGCATGCCTTTGTGTTCGATGAACCTTTGATGGTCAGGGCAGGAACGCTGCAAACGATACGGCCTTACCTTGTGGATGTAAACGGCTACGATATGCCCCTCTCCAAAGTTGGCTCACTGTCATGGTTCGCAGAAAACGGCTCCTTCAATTCTCAAGGTGAATACCTTGCCACGGACACGGGTCGATGGCTCATCACCGTGTCGTCAGGTAACATTACGGGAAGTGCTACGCTCCAAGTGATTCCCGGAGATGCAGTAGCCTCTACGCTGATGGTGGTCAACGCCCCGTCCGAATACATGGCTGGTGAGTCCTACGAGTTGATGTTTGAACGAAGGGATGCGAACGGTTACATCGGCATGGTTTCCCCGTCCATCCATGCCATCACGGCCACCACCGGAGGGCTATCTGTTGACGATGAGCAACGCGTGTACTGGAATCCATCAGCAACGGGACCTGCGAGCATCGCGGGAACCGATGGAACCGTTAGCAGTTCTCTGGACATTGAGGTGGTTCATGGAAGGGCCATTGACATTCAATTCCAAGTTGAACCTCGAAAGCCCTCCGCTGGTGACCAAGTGGTCATCGAACTTGTGGCAGAAGACATCAAGGGAAACCGATGGGTGGTTAACGGTACCATCGAAGCCACCATGGGTGATGCCAATGAACTCTCCATTGATACATCCTACGCCCTTCTCCAAGCAGAGCGAATCCAATCATGGCGATTTGAAGGCAGTTGGTTTGACAACGGCACCGGAACGATGTTCACCACCGATAGTTCCTTCGAAGTAGGCCGTGGAAGGTTGGCCTTCATCACGCTTGACGGCGAAGGAAGTCGTGTGCCTGCTGACGGTTCGCTTGATTTGAATCCGATGTTCTTTGATGCATACGCCAATGAGTTGAATCCGGTCGATCTCAACTGGACCCTTGATGGGGAAGATATCACGCTTGAAATGCTCCTTAACGATGGCCGTTGGGCGGCAACAAATGTCGGGGGTCATGAGATCCGGGTGAACGCCGACGGTGTCTTTGCGACCGTTCGTTTGACGGTCGTGGCTGGAAACGCCTACGGTCTCATCACGGATGCTGACGAGGGTTTGGTGGTACAAGCTGGCATACCTCATGATCTCTTTATCCAAGTGGTTGATGTTCACGGAAACATCGCTGAATCTGTATCGGTCACCTCAAGTTTGAATGCCTCATATGGAGAATTGGAAGCCTCACCAACCGGTCTTGGATATTGGCAATTCACTGGGAAGCAGGTCGGAGTTTATTCACTTGTCCTTGAGGATGAGGGGGCAACCCATACCGTTCCCCTTACGATTGAAGCCGGGGCGCCAGTTCGCATTCAAGCCAGTTTGACCAGTGAAGGAATCGCCGAAGGTGATGTGGTCCTCTTGAACGCCTTTGCCACAGACATGTACGGCAACACGTTGAGCATTCCGAAGGAGAATGCCAGCGTTTCATGTACTGCTGGTCCAACGAGTTTCGTCACCAATGGGACATGGGAAGTTGACATTCAGAACGGGGGGACTGACCGTTCTTGCACCGTACGGTGGAGTGGTCTCTTGGCGCAAAATTTCTATGATGTAGAGGAGGTTCTTCTCGGAGGTGCGGTGGGTTCAACCAACACCGCCATGACGATGGCCGCCGTTCTCCTCATCCTTCTGTTGGCCGTTCTTGTCACCTTGACTCGCAAGGCAACCGAAGCCGCAGAAGAAGAATGGCTTGAGGATGCCTTTGATGAAGATGGTTACGAGGATGATGACGAGGAAGAAGAGATTGGAGGATTGCCTGTAGTGGACGACACGCCTCTCCATGAACGGCATGGTTTGACCCTTGAATCAATGAAGGCTTTGGCCGAAGAAGCGGGTAAAGTCGGCGTCATGCAAGCAACCCCCTCGACCAACCAAGGCGAGACCGGCTGGTACGTTGATGTTTCAGAAGAACTCCAGTATTGGGAGGTAACTCCCGGCGGCGAGTGGATACGCCACGAATGAGATGCCTGATGCAAAGGCTGAGATTCAAATCGTAGGACCTGTTGGGG
>Ga0181379_1000869_pt1 | contig 14382 bp, 22 predicted proteins | sample 2SPOviralmetaG_FD_130115 | JGI IMG/M metagenome (GOLD analysis project Ga0181379, IMG submission 130115) | Marine viral communities from the oligotrophic San Pedro Time Series (SPOT) site, San Pedro Channel, CA, USA - 2 SPOT_SRF_2009-07-10 | ecosystem: Environmental > Aquatic > Marine > Strait... | reverse complement strand
TAACGATGGCAAATAGACAACATTTAATACGTGTAGCTACAACATCCGGTGGTGACACCAATGGATTAGCTGAATTTGCAGCAGGTTCAACAGAAGGTGGACCATTAATTCCAGCTTACACAACTACTGAAAGGGGAAATATTGCCTCACCAGCTAGTGGTATGGTTATATATAACTCTACAGACTCACGTCTTCAAGTATATACAGGCTCAAGTTGGCAAGTATTAGAACAAGGTGACGTTACAGGTGTCACAACAGCAGCTACTTCCGGTCTTAACGGAGGAGCAGATTCCGGTGCAGTCACACTAGTGGTTGACGCATCAAGACTCACAGACGGAACATCAATAGATGTAGACGAAGATAACGATTTAGTAATGTTATACGATAATTCCGCTAGTGCAATGGTAAAGGTGAAAGCTCAACAGCTTCATACTACAGAAGCACTTCAGTGGATGGGATTATAGGAGAATAAATGGCTATATATACAGCAGCAGAACTTGCAGAGGTAACTGCGTTAGGAACGTCTGAAGCACAGGTTTTCAGTAACTCTAACAAATGTATCATCAAGCAAATGTTGTTGGCTAACTATACAGCGACTGATAGAACAGTGGAAATCAAAGTTATTCCTACAGGAGATACAACTGGTGACCAACACATCATTTTTGGTGATATTACTGTTCTTGCTAACACAACCACAACTATTGATTTAGCTATGGTTATACCAGCATCAGCTTCAGTTGCAGCAAAATGTTCAGCAGCAACAGCAGTAAATATACACGTTTCCGGTGTTGAGGTAACTTAAAATGGCTGAGATTGAAATCCCACAGCCACTGTTATTAGACAGACTTGGCGGGGAAGAAGTTTATGGTTTTGGTCAAGACGGAGATGTAACAATAGCAGCAGATACAACCCTAACAAGGGATATGTATTACAACAATCTAACTATCAATGCAAGTTGCACAGTAGACACAAATGGATACAAAGTATTCGTTAGAGGAACATTGGCTTTCACAGACGCTACTTCTCGTATTGGTAGATTCACATCTAAAACAACAGCAGGAACACTTAAAGGTGGATTTGCTAAAGGTGTAGACGCAACAGATACTCTTGGTGGAGCTTCCGGTGAGCAAGGTGGTTCACACTCTTCCGGAAGTGAATTCTTTAAAGGTGATAACGAAATGTTTAACCTTACAGTAGCTTTATTAGGAAAAAAATTCGACCCTTCAGATAATACCACTAAATTTATTGGTGGAGGTTCGGGAGGAGACGATGGAGCTATCACAGCAGGTGCGGGAGCAGGTGCAGATGGTGGAGACTCGGGCTGGGGAGACTATCAAACAGTAGGAGCAGCTGGAGGTAAAGGGTCTGCTGGCAATGCAGCAACAGCAGGGACAGGAGCTGTTGGTGGAGGAGTTGTTTTGGTTTTAGCTAAGACAATTACGGGAGCAGGAAGTATTAGAGCAGATGGAGACGCTGCAACAGCAGCATCAGCAGGTAATGCTGGAACACCAGCACCTAATGCATCAACACCGGGAAATACTAATCCAACTAATTATGGTTCTAACCCAACTAACTATGGGTCAAACTCCGGTTCAAACTCCGGTTCTAACCCTACAAACTATGGTTCAAATAACCCATCTCCATATTCTTATCCGGGTAACTCGGGTTCTAATCCACACACACACTATCACTGGCATCCAGTGACAATTAACAACTATTCAACAGGTAGTTATCACTATCACTATGCACATTGGCACCCATATTCAAACCCAACGAACTACGGTGCAAACCCGGGCAATAACTATTCATATCCCGGAAACAATTATTCTTATGGTTATTCTTATGGCTACAGCTATCCCGGTAGCAACTACTCTTATGGTGGTAATAATAACCCTACAAATAATCACCCCGGTGGAGCAGGCGGTTCAGCAGGAACAGCTTCAGATGGTTACAATGCGGGTGGCGGAACAGTTATACTAGTAACATCAACAAAACCTTTACCATCACTAACTTTGGCTGCAGCAGCAGGAACTGGTGGTTCCGGTAGTGCTAGTGCAGGTTCTGTTATAACAGTATTCAATATAGACGCAGACGACACAGACCCAGCAGGTTAAGGAGTAAATTATGGCGATAACACAAATAGGAAAATCAGTTTCAGATTTCGAAAACTTTGATGTCATTCCGGACAGCATCTATGGTTCCGGTATGGATGGAAACGTTACAATAACTAGCAATACAGCACTTACTAGAGATATGTATTACAACAACTTGCAAGTAGATGCAGGAATAGTTTTAGATACAGCAGGATTTAGAGTTTTTGTAAGAAATAGATTAACCATGGCACCAACAAATGCTAATCAAGGAGATACAAAGATTGGTAGAGTTGGTGGAGTATCTACTTCGGGAACTCTTAAAGGTGGAGCTCAAGCAGCTGCTACAGATTCTTTAGGGGGGAATGGAAACGGTTATACAGCTACAGCACCAACTGAAGGGGCAAGTTATTTTAATCATCCCGACATAGCTATTACAGGAGTTATACAACACGGTGGCTCAACTACAGCTACAGGACTTGTAGGTGGAGCAGGGGACAATGTAAACTATGGTGGTGGAGTTGTTGTAGTTTGTGCTAGAAAAATCCAAGGTCACGGAACAATAGAAGCTAGTGGTGAAACAACTACTGGTGGTGGGGTTATATTTATAGTTTCACAGACTATTCCTCTTACTGGTGTAACTACAGATGTTACAGGATATGCGGCAGGGACTGTAAAGACATTTAAGGTGTAACAAATGAGTTCACCTAAATATATTCGTGTTCACCTAGACAGATTTGGTTCAGATACTGAAGAATATAACTTATGGTATTGCCTAGGTATGGTTTATCCGGATTTCACAAATCCTTTATTCCCTAATAGTTCTTCAGACTTACAACATCCATACTATCCAAGAAAAGCAATAGCTTTCAACGAACAGAAATATGTAGACATTCCTATGGAGCAATCTTCTGTAGTTTCTTTCTACATAAACAGAGAAGATGGATATCACGTTTATAACGGAGAAATAAGTGGGACAGAAGGTATTGAAACCGGTGGGCTGGACCCATTTAAATATGAAACAGGTTATATGTGGACAGTAGATGTCAATGTAAACCCACAATCAGAAGTGTTTATCAAAGAAGGTAAACCATATGTTTATAAAGACAATACATACAATGGAATACTCTCTTTTGGAATATCTACAGTAGGTTCATCAGATGATGAATTAGACGAAGATGAAACAGCTGAGCAAAAAACAATGGGAAATAAATACAGAATATTTTATGATTTTAAAAACTACTTTGAATTAGATATACCCGAAGAAGCATCATACGAGTTATGGGGAGATACTGGAAGAGAACCTTCAGAGTTTCAAATGCTATACTTAAAGGGTAAATCTTTTAATAACATAGGAGAAGATAATATGGACTTGTCATTAAGTGCTGAAGCACTGCAAGAACAGAAAGACGATGCAAAACAGATGTTAGAGTCTGCTATTGCTAACAGTCTCTATAAAATCGGAGAAGATGTAGATGATTTTGATGAGAACGCTTTCTTAGCAGATGTAACAGGTTTTAAAGCTGGCAAAGATATTTCATTTAATCAAACAATTGATTATTTGAAGGTGTGCATAGATAATCTAAATACAATCAACGGATAAAGGTTTAGGGAGGGATATGCGTAAAATATTTTACGTTCCAAAATCTAAAGACTATATGGATTATGAATCCGAATGGAAAGGCGTAACTGCGCTCATCCAAACTGGATTAAGTGAAAGTATAGAACAATTTGTAGATAATCCGGAAGTTGCCCAAATGGTCAACATACCGGAATATTTTAATTTAGAAGCACCAAATCACGCTAGTGATAAAGAATACTTCCAAGTAGAGTATTACGACGATTTTGAAGTTCTCAAGAGAGAAAAAGCTGACATATCTTTACAGGTATGGAAAAAGAACTTAGATAACCCATCACAAGAAGATGTATTAGTGGAAACATACCCAATGAACTTTGAGGTGGGAAGAAGAATATGGATAACCAATCATATTAAGCTAGACATTGGTTGGTATGATGTAGTTCTTTTAAAAGGCTCAGAAGAGATTGATAGTAAAGAAATGTCAATCTATGAGTATTTTTTAGAGGAAGAATGAAACGAAACCTATTTAAAAATGTAAAACCATACCCGGTTGTTCCCGGAGTTTATACTTGGGAAAATTGTTTAGATGTCCCAAACGGTATTGTCGATATTATGAACTCAGAAGTCGACGATTGGAAAGATAGTATTTCTAAAGCAGATGTTAAGAACAATGACTCACTTAAATCAGTATACGGAGCAAACGGACCAATAAGGTTTGACCCGGAAGTTAACTTTCACCGAGAAGAATCAAAAACCTTTTTAAAACAAGTGCAGAGAAATGCTTTAGATAAAGCTGCTGATTATATGCAAATATACCCCGATGTAGAGATGGAAGTCAACTGGATGGAGACTTGGCAATACATTACATACAAACCACCAAAGCATATGACCTTTCACAGTGATAATCACGCAGTAAGAGACCCGAGAACGAATAAACATCATATCGCTCCTTACTTAAGAAGATTTACAATACTTACCTATTTAAATGATGACTTCGATGGAGGTTCTTTAGTGTTTAGATATTTTCCCGAAGTTGCACCTTACAAACCACCAGCAGGTAGTGTAGTTATTATGCCAAGTGCTTATGTATGGTCACACGCTACAACACCATTGTTGAATGGTAGAAAAGCAGCATTCCTAGTTTCTATGAGTAGTCACTATGATGTAGGTTCTGAAGAAACAGGAGCACCAGTGACAGCGTTAGCAAAGAGGGAGTTAAGATAGTGGAAAACTATACAACTATGGGAAGTGTAGAGATTTACTACGACTTTTTAAACAAAGAGCAGGCAAAGAATATTATTGAGTCTATTGAAGCGATGGACCAAGATAAAGAATTCCCAGCAGGGTTCGAAGACGCAAAAGTTGGTAAAGGTCATAAAGGTGGAGAGATAAGGAGTAACTCATTGTTTCCTCTGACTCTACATTCAAATATGGACCCAAACCAAAGAGAATATAGAGAAGCAATTAAAAACGGAACAGACACTTATTTTAAAGAATTAAAGGAAATACAAGACTTATTGTCTAATAAGATGGTTGAATTTGTTGGAAGATATACAGACAAGTATGAATTCAGCATTGACTTTGATGAAGGCTTTACATTGTTGAGGTATAAAGGTGGTCAAGAATATAAACCACATTGTGACTATGCACCACACATACCAAGACATTTATCTGCTTTAATTCTTTTGAACCCAACAGAATATGAGGGTGGTGGAACATACTTCGAACATTTTGAAGAAAACGTCAAAACAGAAGCACCAGCTTTAATATTATTCCCAAGTAATTATGCATATTCTCATAGAGCAATGCCAGTCATTAGTGGCACTAAGTATGCCATTGTAACTTGGTTAGGTCATCCTTTTGATACAGATGGAATGCCGGGAATGTATTTACCACAAGGAGGTGGACAATGAATGCAACAGGAGTAGATAACTTATTTAAAGGTGTTCAGTTTGATGAACTTGAATACTTTATGGATACACAATCGCCACATATAGATTCAGACAACTGGGAACATAGAGGAACTCACTATGCAAAAGCTGCTGGACAGTTAGATATTTTACATAAATTCACAACTGACAGAGCTAGAGACATATTTGCAGTTCACGATTTACTACCTACTTCAGCAAGAATACAGTGGTATGAATTTTCACCGGATGGTGAAGAACATTATGATGATGGAGCTATAGAATATACAATCCTATACAACTATTACTCAGAAGAACCAGTAACGTTTTTATATCCAAATGGCGAGTTTACATTACAAAACAATGATGCAGTAGCTTATTGTGGTCAAGAAATATTACATCAAAGAAAAAAAACTGAAGGTATCTCTATATGTATATCTTTAGCTTATGCTAAACCTAACAATCCACACTTCGCTTTAGGCGAGTATAATGGTTTAGGTTATAAGTTTAAATCAACCACAGAGGAGATAGAAGAAAATTGGCTATAGTATCACAATCATTTAGATGTGGACCAACTTTACAGTTTGACGATGCAGATTTATTTGAAGCAAAAGCAACTGAATTAGGTCACATCAATCCATCATTAGAGTTTTGGCTAAAAGAAAATGCTAGTAGTTTTGATAATGCTTTAGTAATAGGTGCAGGCTTTGGCTTGTCCTCTAAGCAACTATTAGATGCAGGAGCAGAAGTAACATCTTTTGAACCAGCACAATCTAGATTTGACTTGCTAGAAATAAATTGTGCAGGTGGAGACAACTATAAAAAAGCAGCTGGAAAACTAGCAGGAGAAGAAATACTCTATTGTTGGTCAGACAATCAATCACAAGCAGTAGTTGGTAAAACTATGGGTAACAATACACAAACTATAGATGTTGTAACAGTCGATAGTTTAGACTTGTCTTTAGATTTACTACTTGTTTATGCAAATGGTAAAGAACTAGATGTATTAGACGGAGCTGCAGCAACAATGGCAGCTAATCCCAATATGAAGATTGTTATAGGATGGAAACCGGATACAATCGAAAACATAGAAGATGCTGTCTCTAAATTAGAGGCTTACGGTAAAACAGTTTCAATAATTCACTGGGAACCGGAAGGCGATACAATAAGTTTGAAAGAACAATTCACAGGAGCTCATCATAATGATTCTCTCAAAGCAGTATATAAAGCAGAATTATTATTGGAGTAGTATGAGTAAATGGTGGGAGAAAAAAAAATATAAACGGCTCTTAGAAGAAAAAGAACATATCGTTGGAGAAGACGAAAAAATTCTATTCTTAGCAAACCCCGGGCATTCACATTACGTTGATTTAGCTCCACCTAAGCCAGCAAAAGACTTTATGCCTTCTTGGTATAAACAATTGCAAAGAGAGTGGACAGAGCTTAGAGATGGAGACCACGGAGTTTGGAAAGATGCAACTTGGAACGGAGTTCCATATAAAGACAATTCATTAAAAAAATGTCCTACAGTTAAAGACATTATGTTTAGTGGGTATATTATTCCCTTGTGGCTGGACTTAACAATCAACTTTACAGAAGAAAGTGGATTTGATTGGTATAACAAACACGCATTCGAAGATACCATAACGTATCATAGTCCTCATTCAATTGGTTCTATGCCTATCAATGATGGTTCTTGGAATACAGCAATGAAGTTCTCAAACCCTTGGGACATAATAACACCACCGGGTTGGTCAGTTATGATTATGTCTCCTTGGTATCATAGAAACTGGGAAATAGAAATTATGCCTAGTGTTGTTGAAACTGATAGTTATCACCAAATGAATATACCTTTCTTGTATCACGGAACTGGCAAAAGAACATTCAGACAAGGAATGCCATTAGTTCAAGTAATTCCATACAAAAGAAGTGGTTTTGACTTAGATTCTTATGAATCTAGGGTTATGGACGAAGATGAGAAATCCTACTATGATAAGACTAGAGCTGCTGAGAGAACTAGACAAAATGGTTGGTATCGTTGGCAAACACAACAGAATAAGAAAAAATGGAAAGAAGATGGGATTATAGATGAGTAAATGTCCAGTGCCTAAAGGATTCAAAATACCAAGATTAACAGATACTTGGTCAGAAAAGTTAAGTTCACATCGTAAAAGTATGCCTACAGTTGCTTTCACACTACCTAGACCAAATCAACAATGGGGTCAGTTAGAGAATCAAGACCCACAAAGTTATCACCCACCAATTAACTTTAGAAATCCACAGAAGTTTATTAAAGCACCTAACGGTTGCGTATCAACACAGTTTATGCGTAACAGAATGTTTGAAGTTTACTTTCCTTGGTCTTATGTAAAAGTAAAGCTAAGTAAAAATAAATTTAGTGATGAAGTAGATAGATTTGCTGGTTATAACTATCAAGCTAATTATCACGGTGCAGTAAAGCATCACGGTCCATTTAATGATTTAATTATGGAAGAGAAAGAGGCTTGGGGATATCCCGATAAGCCAGTTATGCAAATATCTATGCCAGTTATGTTATTTACTGACGATGAAGAAGTTTGGATGGATGTAATACCATCAGATAGAAATGCAGGACAAAATTTACCTATCTCTACTATTCCCGGCTTTATGCCTATCTATGGATGGTCTCGTGGATTATCTTGGGCATTCCAATGGGAAGATATGGATAACCTAGAACTTAATCTAAATCACGATACTGTAATGTTCAACTTACTATTCAGTAAACCAGTGAAGATAGAATATGTAGAGTGGAACGAAACTTTTAGTAAAGCTTGGAATCAGATTAGTCAGTCTTCCGTGAATAGAAGAGATACAAATATGCTCTATCCCGATGCACTAGAGAGAAGACCTAAAAAATTAATGCCAAAGAAAAAATGGCTGAAGTTTTAATTATTGATAATCTTTTTCCTCAACCTCTTTTCGATAGGTTAGTAAAGACTTGTAAAAGAAGATATAAAGATTCTATTTGGAATGATGAATTCGGTAGATGGGGAATAACCACTGAAGATGCGTCTGTAGATGGCTCTTGGTTAATGCCCTATGCTATGCGTATATTACCTAAAGCCAAAGAACTATTTAAAGCAGAAGAACTAGATATAAGCTATATTATGTTTGCACAATACGAAACAGAAAAAGCTAATCTACCTAAACATAAAGATAACAATGCTTGCACGTATACCTTAGATGTTTGCTTATACTACGATACACCTTGGGCTATATGGATAGAAGATAAAGAATACTTCTTAGAACCAAATCAAGCATTAGCATTTTATGGGGAAGACCAATTACATTGGAGAAATGAGTTTCCGGACCCGGAAAATAATGTAGTAGGTATGATGTTTAATCATTATGTAGAACCGGAACATTGGTGGCATACCGGTCAAAGAATAGTAAATGGAAAAAAACAATGAAGTGGATTCAAGGAAACAATATAAGATTTGCTACACCTAACCCAGCACTAGTAGAACTTGCACCACCAGTTCCAGCAGCTCAAATGATACCGGAATGGTTTCAAGAACTAAGGATGGATTTACCAAGAGCAGACCAAAAGCCATTTCCAGTTATGGGTGAGATACTTAAAAAGTGGTCTTCACACACACTAAAGAAATGTCCAGCAGTAGTAGACTACTTTGCAGAAGGATACATAATTCCTTTGTGGTCAGACATAATGGTTCAAAGATATGGTCAAGACTTTCACTTTGAAACTAATGGAAACAATGAAGGCTTAGGAAGCGTTATAGAATTTCACGATGAAGCACAATTCTCAACCTATCCATTTAAAAGAAATGACTACAGAAGAGCAGTAAAGTTTACAAGTCCTTGGTTCTTTCATACCCCACCGGGTTGGTCAATGTTATTTATGAAACCTTTAATGCATCCACAAGATAACTACACCTTGTTTCCCGGTATCGTAGAAACTGATAGTTTTCATCAAGTAAACTTCCCAAGTATTTGGCATTCTGAGGGAGACAGAATACTTGAAAGAGGATATCCATTCTTACACGTTATACCCTTTAAAAGAAGCAAACATAATCTAATTGTTGAAGAGTTCACAGACGAACATCAGAGACAAAATAATATTGAGTCTTTTACTTTAAGAAGTAAGATGACTGGTGGATATAGAGACTTAACAAGAAAAAACAGGAAGAAACAAACTGGTAAACTGTAAATATGAAAGTTTGGATTGACCAAGATTTATGCACTGGTGATGGTTTATGTGCAGAAATATGCCCCGAAGTATTTACAATGAAGAACGATGGACTAGCTTATGTCCAAGAACACACTCCTTACCCTAAAGTTTACTCTGCAATAGATGGAAACCCACAGGGTGCTGAAGGCTTAGCAGTAGTTCCTATTGGCAAAGAAGAACTAGTAATAGAAGCAGCAGAAGAGTGTCCCGGAGAGTGTATATTTACCAGTATATAATGTAAGTATGGTAAATAATTACGATTTAGAATGGGAATTAATTAATAGAAGTAAGGTTGTAAACAGAGCACCTATGTCTATTGTTGATACTCCTAGTGCAGAATATGCGACTAAAAGCGACACTAAATACAACAAAACAGAAGAAAAAGACGTAGAAACCTCTTAATCTAGAATATTTTTATGTGTAAATACACATAACTGTCATATGCGTATGTTATAATGAACGTAGTAATAAATAATATATAGAGGTAATTATGACTGATGAAGTAAAGCCGGAGGAGAATGTGCAGCCGCAAATTTCTGCAGAAGAAGTTGTCGCAGCATATAATAATCTTGCAGGCGAAAACGATAAGCTTCGTAAAATGATTGACGATATGGCAATCAAGATTGCAAAGCATACAGTAGAAATCTCAGAGAGAGATGTTGTAATTCAAACCCTTAAGGGTATGCTAACTCCGGAACAGGGCAGCGTAGCAGTTACAGATACAAATACAATGGGAGACACAGATGGAAACCAAGAAGAAGAGTAGTTTCATAGATACTGCACTTGCGGAACGCAAAAAGATGGACTTCGGGGAAAGAAAACTAAAACTCGAAAAAGCTATCGCAATTTTAGTTGCGAAAGGTCAAGAAGAAGAAGCTGAAAACATAGATAAAGTATGCGCAGATTTAGAGTTCTCTAATCGCGTTATACAAAAGGCTCTAGAAGACCATTTTGAAATTGTCTTAAGTGAGTCAGCCGTGCGTAGATACAGGGTTAAGCATGGCTTCGTCGAAGGATAAAAGCATTACCAATAAGTTTTTAGAAGCTGTAAAAACTGAAAAGGTAAAACAAGCTGCAATAGTCGCTAAAGATAGAACGGGATGGACTCCCGGTGCTACTTGGGACGAATCAAAAAAAGAAGGAACATTAGTCACTGATTCTATTGTATTTGATGGAAAGGGTGTCAAAGACTGGGACCCGTTTCTTTTACAAGAAGGATTTGACCCTAAGCATTTCTATATAGATGCTGACACAATGAAGTATAGAACTTGGACTGGTGTTGGTGGAGACAAAATGGTTCACTACAATGTGACCATTAAAAAACGTCGAACTTCTTATGATGCAGAATTTCATAAAAAAATCATTGCAGACGCAGGAAGATTTAAACCTAAAAAGAACTGGAAACCACCAATAGGAGACAATACGTTCGTAGTGGTTTTTGCAGACTGGCAAACGGGCAAGTCGGAAGGAAAAGGTCTTGAAGGATTAGTAGAAAGAGTAACTGTAGGAATACAGGAATCACTTTGGAGATATACCACTTTAACTAAGGCAGGATACAAATTTGATGAAGTTTTATTCCTATGCCTCGGTGATATCGTCGAAGGGTGTTCGGGCTTCTACGAGATGCAAGAATTCTCAGTCGAGCTCTCTAATACTGAGCAAATTCAAGCAGCTTATGCTCTTATGAAGACAGCAGTTGTAGAGTTTGCAAAGCTAGGACCTAATGTCAAAATTTTGTCAGTTCCCGGAAATCACGGCGAATTCCGAAATGCAGGGAAAGCGTTTACTAGCTTTATGGACAATAAAGATTTGCATATTGCTTTTATGCTTGATGAATTCTTTAAGAGTAACCCTAAAGCCTTTCCAAATGTTGAATGCATATATCCAAACCATAGAGATGATGACATTGTATTGACTTATGAGACCAAAGGAAAAATCATAGGGCTAGCTCACGGTCACCAATTTCGTTCGGGTGGAGGTGCCTTAGCTGTAGCGAAAGCACAGAGTTGGCATAAAAACCAAATGTATGGAGACTACAATATTGGATTTGCAGACATTTTAGTATACGGTCACTACCATCACTTTACAATGATTGAAGACCCAAAGATTATTATCGGTGCTCCAGCATTAGATGGTGGTTCTAAATGGATAGAGAATACTCACGGTAAAAGAACTAAACCGGGTATTCTAACCTTTTGTATTGATGAAAATGGACTGCATAACTTGTATAAGTGTGAAAAAAAGGTATGGAAATAATACTATACTAGTCTTGTAAGAAAAGTATAAGATAGTTATAATACTCTGAGTAACACTTAATAGAAGGAACGTTATGGGATTTTATCTCTTAGAGAATGAAAATCCTAATGCTACTTTAAGAGAAAATAGTAAAAAGGGCTACTATTATCCAAGAAGAAGCCGTGATATACAGGGTATCGTAGTTCATACTGCCGAAGGCGGTAAGGAAGCATTAGGTATAGCAAAGTATTTTGCTAAAACCGACACACCAGCCTCAGCGCACGTAGTTGCAGATGACAAACAAATTATCAACTTACTGCCCGATGATTACACAGCATTTCACATTAGAGGAAGTAACTCTAACTCTTTAGGAATTGAGTTAGGTTATTTTGCTTCTGATTGGGGAACAGATAAAGAATACGAAGATGCTCTTATAGCTATGGCAGCTAAATGGTGTGCAGAAAAAGTAGAGCTTTACAATATTACCCCTAGAAGACTTACAAGAGAAGATTGGCTTGCTGGCAAGAGTGGATTTATTTCACCAGCTGAGCTTGACCCAACAAGAGAAACTGTTCCGGGAATGAACTTTCCTTGGGAACAATTCTTTACTTTGATTAAAGGTAAGGCGTATAGAAAAGCCAAGAGGCAAGCACCAAAATGGCAGGGTAAAGTTTTTTATCTAGAAGCACCATTTATGAATGGAGCAGATATAGAACAATGGCAAGATGCTGCAGGTGGGTTAACAGTAGATGGGATTTACGGTAGGAAGAGTAGTAAAAGAAGTATGGAAATACAAAAAAAGAGTGGCTTAGTCCAAGATGGTATGGTGGGACCACAAACTTGGTATGCAACTTTTGGAATAGTTGAGGAATAATGAAGTTAGAAGTATTAAGAATAAGTTCTCAAGAAGATTCTACAAATGGAATTCTTTTTGATATAACTGATGGTGAGCGTAAGTTTTTATGCTACACCATAGAAGACGAATTTAGAGCTGACAAAGTGAGAGGTGAAACACGAATACCGGAAGGTGAGTATAAACTTACCTTAAGAACCGAGGGCGGTTTCCATTCACGTTACAGCTCGAAGTATGGGGCTTGGCACCGTGGGATGATTTATGTAAATAATGTCCCTAATTTCGAGTGGATATTATGGCATACCGGGAACACTGATGAGTCGACCATGGGCTGTCTCATCGTAGGCTCAAATCAGACAGAAAACATAACAAAAAAAGACGGGTTCGTAGGCTCGTCAGTTGTAGCTTATAAAAAGATTTACCCGGCTATTGCAGATGCAATAGAATCGGGTGAAGAGGTTACAGTCAATTATGTTGACTATGACCATCGAGAAGGTGGGAGATTCCTACTACCATTGTCACCAAAAAGAGGTGCGAGTGGTGGAGGAGTTAAGAAAATACTTAGGAGGTATTAAATGCCGGATTACTGGAGAACCAGTTTAATAAGAGCAGCTAGAACTGCAGCACAAACTTTTGTTGCTGTAATGATGGCTAATCAAGCAGGAATGTTTGAAGCAGATGTTCTGATGGCTGCATCAGTTGCAGCAGCGTCAGCACTTGTTTCTGCAATTCAAAACGCGTTGGAAGACGCACCATTCCCATTTATGTCTAAGATTCCTAAAGGATAGTCAAGATATAATCGGTTATAATAGATAGAGATGGTCGGGGTTTACCCGACTATTTCTATTTATGGAGGTTATATAAATGATTTGTGGATTATGCACAGGCATCTGCTCAAATTGTCCTATAGGGCTGAGCTAATGTCAGAAAAAGTATTAAAAGGTATGTCCTTGTATTTAAACATAGGCAAAAGAATTATTGCTGTATTTGTTGCTCAAGGGCTTTCAATATTGGGAGCAGGCTCCCTAGTTGGAATAGATGTTTATCAATCAGCGTTACTTGCTGGAATAATGGGGGTAGCTCACGTCGTAGAGATGTTAGCAAGAAAATTTATAGACGATGGAAAAATTACTTTAGAAGAAGTTAACGAGGTTTTTAATAGCGTTCCTACTAGAAAGTAGGATATGCTCAAAAGTTTAAACACGGCACTACGCCTATTAGTAGTAGGTTTGCTAATATATCCTATGCCTATTGCTATGGGTGCAGAAGTAACAGTCAGTGAAAATTTTAATGATTTAACTTATCAAGCAGGTTTAACTGTTAGTGGTGGTAGTCAAGCTGCATATATTTATGCAGGCGAACAAGATAGGTATGGAACGACAGGTAGTTCATTAGGAATTACAAGTGGCACTTATACTTTTGAATTTTCTAGTGACATTGATGTATATGAAGTAGGTTTTGTTGTAGGTGCAGTAAATTATGCTTGGTCT
>Ga0181379_1000868_pt1 | contig 14398 bp, 17 predicted proteins | sample 2SPOviralmetaG_FD_130115 | JGI IMG/M metagenome (GOLD analysis project Ga0181379, IMG submission 130115) | Marine viral communities from the oligotrophic San Pedro Time Series (SPOT) site, San Pedro Channel, CA, USA - 2 SPOT_SRF_2009-07-10 | ecosystem: Environmental > Aquatic > Marine > Strait... | reverse complement strand
TTTTTTTAACATACGGATATAAATGAATATAAAACATAGGGTATGAATCACTATTACAATATAATAACAACATTCCATCATCTTTTAAAACTCTATCTATTTTTTCAATAAATCTTTTATAAAAGTTTTCTAATATTCCCATTTCACTTAATGATTTTTTATATTTAGTTAATGTAGATGAATGTTGTGGTGGTATATATGGTGCATCAGTATAAACAATATCAACACTATTATCTGGTATATCATCAAGTAAATCTAAACAATCTCCATTTAATATTTCCATTATATTATAAAAAAATATTTTAATTTTGAGAATAAACATCTATTTATTTTCTTATCTGTGTTTTTTTTGCAATCTCATTTGATTCACCATTAACTATTACACTATTATAACAATTAAGTATCGTATCTTTCATTTGTGCAATCTCTTGTTTGTGTTTTATTTTTTCTTCTTTACATTGTTGTTCCAACTGTTTAATTTTATTTTGATATTGTATTTCATTTGTTTCAAATGCTTTAATTTTTCTGCCATATCCACCAGTTTTTCCCCTTAATGAATTTCTCACTCCCATTAATCTATCAACTTCCTTACTTAATTCATTTATTTTATTTTTATCATCAGTATTTATAGTTTTAGCAAATGCTTTTAGTTTATCTCGTTTTGTATTATATTTAACAATCAATTCATCAAGTTGTTTTTTCTCTACTAAATTAAACATATTCATTAGTGATTGTTTTAGTCGTTGCCAATCTTCATCAGTAATATTAGTAAAATCCATTATAGATGTATATTAGCAGTTATATTATAAAAATATAAGTTCTGCTTTTCTTATTATATATGACATTCTTTTTTTTAAGTATTAGAAACAATTAGCATAAATGCCACTCACTTCTTTATAACCAAGTTGTTGTTTAATTGTATTTCTTAAATTTTGTTTCTCTTGTTCTACTAATTGTTCTTGGCGTTTCTTTTCTTTTCTTTGTTTTCTTAATGTTTCATATTTAGTAATAGCATCTAATTGTATTTCTTCAATATCAGATTTACTAAAACCATTTCTTTTTCTCTGTTGTGGTGGTAATGAATGTTGTGCGATTTTTTCTTCAATCTCACGCTCTTCAATAATCTGTTTCTTTTTCATTAATTCTTTTTTTTTATCATCTTGTATTTTTTTTAATTTTTTTTCTTCATTTCGTTGGTCTGCATTCTTATTTCTATTTGCACGTGCTTTTGCTAATCTTTCTGTCATTGCTTTCTTTTGTTCTTCTGTATATTGTCTTTTCATTCTTATAGATCCATTTTTATTTCTAACAACTTTTCCATAACGATCATACTTATATAGTGGATTATGTGGTGGTTCTGTAGATTCTTGTACAACAACTTCTTTTATTGGTTCTGGTGGTTTATCAATAATTACTTGTGGGATATTAACAACATGTGGTTTTTGTGTTCGTCTTTTACGTGGTTTCTTTACTGGTGTTTCAACTACGTCTTCAACTACGTCTTCAACTACATCTTCAACTACAACTACATCTCGTTTTGTTTTTTCTGGTTCTGGTTTAAAAATACTTTTATCAAATATTTCTTCTTCATTAACTACTCGTGGTGTAATGTTTGGTAATTCCATTTCATTTAACTCGTCTTCATATGGTTCTTCAATTGATAATTCACTAAACTTGAAATTGAGTTCATCTGGCAATGTTTGTTCCATTTTATAATATAATTTATATAAAAAAAATATATAAAAAACATATTAATAATATATTTTAACATAAATAATTTTAAAAAAAAGAATTCATTATTTAGTTGGATCTGCTCTAAACAATAAACAAACAATTGTTTGTCCAGAAACTATTGTTGCAAGTTGCTCATTTACGTAAGAAATAGATAAATCAAAAGTATTTATGGGCATTGGACTTGGGTTGTTTAAATCTATATACACTCTTTCACGTGGTTCATAAAACAAACTACCAATCTCAACTCCACTTTCATCTCGTTTTGGTAGATGTGCTATAATACTTGAACGATTACCATTATGAGCATTCATAACATATTGTGTCATTCCACCCAATCTAACAAATAATGATTTTGGTGAAAGCATTGTTGGAACAGAAATACTAGTGAAATCACGAACGACTGTTTCTTCATCAGCAAATGTATGAAATTTCATTGGACTGCGATTTTTAAATCCAAGTATATCTTCTGTATTTGCCGAATGACTTGGAGTATAAACTATATCTGGTTTTGTAATTATTATATCAGATAATAGTATTACTGGGTTTGCATCTTCTTTAATACTAGCATAAGGGAATAAACGATCTGTTGTATAACTATAATCATTCCACGGTCGTGTTTCAATTTCAAATCCAAGTTGTTCAATATAATCAAAACTACTTGAAAAGTTCCATGAATCAGTTGTAATATCAAAATCAGTAAGATCTGAACACGGAACATAATGCTCAATAGTTAAACTTTGTCCGAAAGTTGTATTATCACTTTCAATATGTAATACTGGGTGTAATTGCCATTTGGGTTGACATATTGGTGGTAAATTATGTGTTTTATTTTCAACAGATGGGTCATAACTTATTAATGTAAATTCATTATCATCACCATCAATTAATACTATGTCCACTATTTGACCGATTAATGTATATTTTACTTTTGTATAACCATTGGAATTGGTATTAATATTATAAATACTCCCTTCGTAGAAATGACTTGACGGATTATCCGTATAATTAATATTTCTCATTATTAAACCACCAACAGAACCAGAATCGCCAGTACAACAAGATAATCGTAAATTGACACCATCACGATGAACAACATAATCACAGAAATATGGTTCTCTCCATTGTCCTAAATCTATTGTTGCTTCATCTGTATAGTAAGTTGGTGCTGGGAATACTTCTTCTATTGATTGAGCATATCTCGATAAACCAACACCCCATTCCATTCCAGCTTCGTTTGCATTATCAAAATTAACTGTAAATGATCCATCATATAATGAGATTGGTTTATCTTTCAAAAATATAACTGGTAAATAATATCCTTCATCTTCAGTAGATAATTGTTTTGTAGTAAATACACCACTTTCATAACTCCAATAATCTTCATCTTTATCTGATTGATCCCCCCAATATTCAGCAAGATTATCTGCTGGTATAGTTGATTCAGTAGATGTAAATAATCCAGCACTTATTTTAAAACCCTTAAACTCATGAGTAGATCCATCATACGCAGTTGTACAATCAAATTGCTTTCTTTTATTTGGGTGATACGCATATTCATTAAATGATTCTTCAATCGCAAGTGCAAGTTCATCTGCGGTATATTCTTCAACTTGTTTTCCACTATTAATTTCACTTCTAACTGGCACAGCAGTAGATTTATCTAAATTAGTATCAGTATCTTTGACATCTTCACCAAAATACTGATAGAATGTTGCTCTATCACTTAATGCAATTCTACCATCAACATTATATTTACAAGATTGAAGAGCAACTTGACAATTTGCTGGGAGCATCATAGTTGATGATAAATCATTACGAAAATTAAATGGTTTAAATATACTATTATTTGTTCCAGCGGTTGTAACACTTTCATTAGAAGTATTCGAACATACTACGAGCGATGACATTATTATAATATATAATATATAATTAAATTTTAAAAATTAAAAAATTAATAATTATATATATTATATAATGAATCCAAAAGAACAAAAACCATTAAATCCAAATATTCCAGATTATCAACAAAATATTACATTTAAAATACGTGATAAACAAGATGGTTTAAAATATGTAAAAGATAAAGATATATTTGATTTGATGGGTGGATCAATAAAAACAAAACCATCTAATAAAAAACCAACTAAAAAAAAGAAAGAACCAAAAAAGAAACGGACTAGAAAGAAGAAATGAGACGATTATATGAATCAGTTATTTTTATAAACTTGTCATGATTGCCAGTTTGTTTGTCTGGATGATATTTCAATGCAAGTTTACGATATTGTTTTTTTATTTCTTTAAAAGTTTGTGGTGGAATTAATTTAAGTGTTTTATAATCATCATTTAATTCATAAACATATGGTTCTTCTATTATTATTTTTGCATTATTATATTCATTATTGAATTTATTATTAATACGATTTGTTTTCTGTTCTTGAAAACACGCATCACAACAATAATCTAAATTAACACTTAATCTTTTTCCACGTTTACAAAAATAGATTGCACGTTTATATGGATCATATGATTCATCAATATTATTATCAGAATCATCAAAATCAAAATTAGACATATTTAATTCTTTTATATTATTCTTAATATTATTATTTTTATATATTTTATTTTCTATGATTTTAAATGAATAAAATTAAAATATAAAGTTATAAATAGTATATAATATAAATATTGATGGAAGAACTACAACAAGAAAACCAACAATTTAAAGTAACTATTGAATCTATGAAATCATTAATAGATGAACAATCAAAAACAATATATACATTAACTATGGCATTTAGTAAAGTAAATGGTGATGCAGAAGCAAATATAATTAAATTAATGAATGAGAATAAAAAACTGAAAGATCTATTGAAAGATATAAAAGTAGTTAAATTAGATGATTAGTTAAATATATATCTCTACAAAAATAGTTTTAAAAATAGTTTTAAAAATCAAGTTTCATCTTTTATTACTATTATTTAGTAAATTTACTACTATTTAGTAATTATACTATTATTTAGTAATATATACTATTATTTAGTCATTATACTATTATTTAGTAATTAGTAAAATATTACTAAACATCAAAAATAAAGATATAATATTTATGGTTTAGATTTAAATGCTGATTTAATTAATTCATCTCTTTCTTGTATCATTATATTAATTTTATCATTATCTTGTTTTTTTAATATATCCACCATATTTGGTGATTCTTCATCTTCTTCATCTGTTTTATAAATAACTATTTTTTTTAATCCGTTGCATACAATTGGTTTTCTTATATGTGGGTAATTTGCTTCAAACTTACTATTAAATGTATTGATAATATCTCTATCTATATTTGGTGATGATTCAATTAATCTATCATATTCTGAACGAGATACTTTTAAAAAATCTCTACAATTTTTTCTTTTACTATCTTTCAATGCTAATTCTATTGATATAGAACGAGCAAACTTACTCCATGAAATCTGTGCTATTCTATGTCCTTCATATATTTCACTATATCGTAAAAAAGATAATAGTGTTCCAAGTATCCCACAAAATATATTTAAACCACCAACAATTGCACTGAATGATTTTCTAAATGTTTGTGGTACATAACTATCAGCAAAATTAGCAGTTCCAGTTAATGTAGATAATACAATTATCGGTATACTCATATTATGATATTTCTTTTTATATTTTCTTTCAGAATAACTATGCAACCACGCATAACAAAAAGCAATCTCACCCCATTCACTTAATAATTCTTCTATTTCATTACTCCACTTTGTTAAATGTTCATCATCAATAGTTCGTGGAGTTTTTAAATCTATATCCATTTATATATTATAATCATATATTTTTTATGTTTTTTTTATTTATTTTTAATTTAAATTTTAATATAAGTTATAATATAAAATGTCGTCATACTGGGGAGTAGATAATATTGTTCAAATCGGTGAAACTAAAGTTGAAATACCAGCAGAAAATGGATTGTCGTTTTCTGGTGGACAGAAAGTTTCATTTAATATTCCAGCAGATCAAGTGAAGTTCATTGATGGTAAAAACTCTTATTTCTCATGGGACGTTAAAATTGCACTACCAGCTGGTAAAACTCCAACTCGTCTTCAACTTGATGAAGCTGGTGGAAATATTTTGGTGAAAAATTGTAGAATTTATAGTGGAAATAAAAATACATTAATTGAAGAAATTATAGACTGGAATTGTCAAACTACTATTAGATATGATTATGATGTTGATGCGAGTAAAAGAAATCTTCGCGCCCTTGAAGAAGGTGGCACGAGTTATTCTGTTGCTAATCGTGGAACTCTCGGTTCGAGTAAATCATATTTATCTGATACTGTAACTAATCCGTATTTTGTGAGAGACAACGCAGATCAAACTTCAACTGATTGGTCTGATAGTAATTTCACGACAGCTAAATGCTGTGTTCCATTAGTCAATTCTGGTATATTCACTGGATCTATATATCCCAATCTCATGTCTGGATTATATATAGAACTGGATTTAGAACGTCCAGAAAGAGTTATAAAACAATTAGATAGTGCGACTATGCATAGACGATTGAGATTGAATCCAGTATTCTTTTCAACTGATAATGATGTATCTACACCAGCGGATTGGGCATCTGGAGCATCTAAAACTGTTCTATATCTATCAGCAGATCAAAACTTAATTGGTGCGAATAGAGTTGAGAGATGCCCTTTTGTTCGTGGCGAGACCATAGGTCTAGTGAAACTATCCGATAAAACTATTCCAGCAATGTCTACTGATATGAAAATTACATCTATTGAAGCAGATGCGACGTCTGGATTAATTAAAATTGGTTTTGCTGCGACGACTAATGATGAAGCATATGATATTACCAGTGGTAATTATGCAGTATTTTCAACTGCTGTTGATGGTCAAACATCTTATCCAGCAACATATACATTAAGTAATGTCAATCTTGTTATTAATTCGATTGAATTAGACCCAGCATATGAACGTGGAATGATTGCAAAAGCACGTGAAGGTCAGAACATAGAGTTTGATATTATGTCTACTACAACATATAAAAATACTCTATTAGCGAGTGATCGTCAAACGGCAATTCAAGTCCATGCTAATAATCGTAGAGCAAAAGCGTTGTTAATTCAAGCATTAGATTCATCTATTTACACTTCTGCTGAATTAATTTCAAGTATCAATACATATGAAATATCTAATTCTACTATGGATATTACTTTGAATAGTGCTCGTAGTGGTATGACTTCTATTTGCGACCAACTTTCCAGTGTTCAATATCAGATTGATGGAAAATTAGTTCCTTCACGTCCGATTTCTACGAGCAAATGTGCAACTGGTTTATCTATTGATGCTTTCCATTTGTTTGAGTTAGAAAAGGGATTAGATAATTCTGGAATTACTCCGAGATCATTTGCTCGTTATTTAGAGAACTTTGTTTTATCTCGTGGATTTGCGACAAATCGTGGAGCAATGGATTTAACTGGAAAAGATGTAACTGTATTGTTAAAGTATGAAGAAACCACAGCACCAACAAAGAATAAGATGATTAATACGTATGTAACTCACGTACGTAAATTAATTATGTCTGGTGATGGAAGTGTTGAAATCGAAGTTTAAGTGATTATTTAAAAACACCGATAATTTCTATTTTTTTATAAATATTTAAGTTATTATTTATTTTCTGCGTTTATTAAATGAAAAATAAAATATATGTTATAATATAATGAGAACAAAGAAACAAAAAACAAATGATATAAATTATGGAAAAAAACACGAACATATAGTAAAACCAGTATTAGAAGAATTGTTTGGTACATTAAATATGAACGATACATTTAATAATTTTGATTTCAGTAATAATAAATTTTTCGTGGAACACAAGAAACGGAATATACCATTTGGTAAATATGATAGTTTGATATTTGATAAAGTAAAGTATGATAAATATTTAGAATTAAAGAAACAAAATAAAAGATTACAATTCTTTATTGTATGGAGTTGCAGTGATGGTATTTACATGTGGGAGTTTAATGAAAATGAAGATGAATATTATATTAGAAATAAGTATGATGTGGATCGTGGTTGTTGGGATAATACAAAAAAAACTATATGTGTATTAAATAAATATATAAGTCCGTTAGATGATTTTGAACGTGTTGTTATTAAAAAGTAATTTATATTTTTATATCTTTGTGGGATTGTGCGATAGTTAATCCACGCTTCATTCTTCTAATCATTTTACTACGATGTGATTTAAGTTGTGATGGTGATAAATCTTTTAGATCTTTATGTTTTTGCATATGAGATTTAAGTTGTTTTTTTTGTGTATCTGATAATTTACCATTTGTTTTTGATGGTGGTTTTGAACTATACATATTATATTATATATATAATATTATTAATTTATCTTTTTTTCAAATGTATTTTATCAATTTTATATGCTTTTGATTTTGGATTAACAGATGCATAGACTCTACTATAGCCCCATTGTTCTGGAGATTTAATATTTGGTCTTACTGATTGTGGATTACTCTTGTATGCTCCCTTTCCTTTATTAAAAATAGTTTTAATACCAGATAATTTATATCCAGATATTTTTGCTATTTCAATTAATGAATGTGGTTCATTTAATTTAAAACCGTGTTTTTTATTGAATTGCTGTTTATATGTTCTCATTTATATTATATATAATTATTATTTTAGTAAAATATTACTAAACATCAAAAAGAAAATTTGAAAATTATTATATTGAATAATACTTAAAAATAATGACATAATAAATATTAAGAAATAATTAATTCCAGAAAATTAAAATATTTGTTATAGTATAAATGGCGAATGTTAAAACAGAAGATATTGAAAATATCAAAAAAATATTAAGATATGCTAGACCAGATAGTAAAGATACAACTATTGGTGTTTACAAATCTAATCTTAAAAAATTAGCAACTATATTCAATTCAAGTGATTTTAAGTTTTTATCAAAACCAAGTGTTGTTGAAAGAAAATTGAAAGATTATAAATTTAAAGTTAAAGATGAAATGAAAAATCTTAATTTTACTACAATTAGAAATATATACTCTGCAATCATAGTATTACTTGAAGGTATAGATAAATTAAATAATAATTCAAAACAAAAGAATACTATTGATAAATATATGACAAAAAGAGATAATCTAAATAAACTATATGATAGTAAAATGAAAGATGATAATGTCAGTGAAAAACAAAAAGAACAGATAGTTGATAAAAAAACTATTGATGAAATGATTGCTATGTTAAAAGGTGAAGTTGAAGAAATGCGTAATAAATCAAAAATGACTGTCAGTGATATATCTAAACTCCGTGCATATACCATATTCAGTATATTATCAAAAACTCCAACAAGAAATGATATGTCTAATATGATCTATGTAACTGATAAAATGTATGATGATGAAAATAAAAAAGTCCGTGATGTAAATAATTATTTAGTTGAAGATAAAGATGGTAATAGACGATTTATGTTCAATGACTACAAGACAAAGAAACAGTATGGAGAAGTTAAAGTAAATATTTCAAAAAAAGTAAATGAAGTGATTGATGAATATATTGCATTCATGGATTATAATTTTGAAGATGATATATTCCCAATATCTCGTAATAATATATCTACATTATTGATTAGACAATCAAGTAGATTAATTGGTAAAAGAATCTCGACTGTGTTAATGAGAAAAATATATGTTAGTGATAAATATAAATCACCACCAAAGATTACAGCAGAACAAGAAGAAGACGCACATAACATGATGCATAGCGTTCAAACAGCACAAAAGATATATATTAAAAATAGTTAATTATAATGACCAGCACAAATACGTAGATTAACAATATATTTATAACATATAGCATGTATTTTAGATTTAAAACGTTTATGTATTTTAATTTTATTAATAATTTTTTGATATGAATATCTTTTTCGTAATTTACAATAATGTATATTTTTAATCCCACTATTACTTTTTAATAGTTTATCTTTATCTCTCATTATAATATTACAATTATGACAAACAATATTTCTAAATAAACCAGTTTGATGGTTGTGTTCCATACATTTAGTTGTAGATGTTGTTATTTTCTTTTTTGTTAATTGTACATTACATAAATCACAATTAGTAGTATCAATATATCTTTGATATATAGTTTCATAATTATCATTATGTGAATCAATTAAACCACTCTTTTTCCAATCATATTTTCTGGTTCTTTTTATCTCTTTATCTGTTTTTCTATATTCAATCATATAACATTTTTTACACATATTTTTACATTTTGTATCGTTTATATTACAAACTATACAAATCACCATGATTATCTTAATATTAAAAAAATATATATTTCAAATTTTAAGTATTTTCCTATACATTATACACAGAAACTTTTCCGTCATTCAACTGCATAACTCTCAAATACTCACAGAAGTTGAGCATTGTGTCCACACCAGCAGCCACTTCACTCTTCAAATGTATTTCAAGACCACGAGATCCAATACGACCACCAGAAAGGCGTGTAGAAATATAACTTTGTAATCCTTGTAAATTAGCGTCTTGTTCTCTACCCATATAAGTATCAGTCGTAATAGCACTTCCTTCAGAAGAATAACCATCACGAGTAACAAACACCACACCTTCAGATTGAATGGTTTGAGAAAACAAAGTAGCAATATTATCAACATTAGAAGAATATTCGAATCTATCATTATATCTCAAATTGTATTCAATATCTCCAACTTTACCATCATCATCTCCACCACTACTTATTTCTGGTGATGCTGCATTATATTTTTGTAGTAAAGCAGTATCAGATAAATCACTATCAGTAAGTAATGTAATCACACGACTGACGTGGCGATTTGCCATACCGATATTTCTGACAAAAATACTCGCCAAATTAGCTTGAGTAACACTTGTAGTAATATTTCTGTAATCAACAAATGAGAAACTCATACTTTTATTTTGTTCTGCGAAAACTTGCATTTCATCACCAGAACCATAATAAACACTATCAAAACAAAACTTAAATTCATTTTGATCTATGAGAAAATCTAAATCAGTAGTTTGTCCTTCACCAACAACGACACGTTTAGATGGGTCAGACAAAGTCAATTCAATACTTATGGGTTCATCAAACATATACAAAGCAAGAACATGATTTTTCAAAAATGGGAATAAATCAGATAAATCTATAGCATACGACGGAGAATGAGTTGGATTATTATGGTTCATATCAGCAAATGGTAATAGTTCAGTATTAACAGTTAATCCAGCTTCTGTGAGATCTGCATAATCAACAACTTCAGTATGTTCACGACCAACACTAACACCAATATTGCTAGATGCTTTATCAGAACCAAATTTATATTTAAAATCCATATTCATACTACGACCGCTGGTGTACAATTCACGTTCACAATTATTTTCAGAACGAATGAGTGCCGACTTTAACTGGTGGAGCGCTCCGACGCTAGATATTTCATTAACGACTTGATTTCCAATTTTCATCACTGCAGAATCTATGCAACTCATAGCACCAATTCCCAATGGCATAGTAGACACAGTTACATCACTTGGGGGAATTAAACTAACAAACAATTTTGAATGAGAGTGTAAAAATCCAGTATTAGATAAAACAAAACGAGCAAATCCTTTATTTCCATTTCCACTGTCTCGGAAGACAACTGGGTCTAACAATTCTGTAGAAACCTTTTGTTCATAATTTACTGGTATTTCAGAGAGTTTCAAAAAGTTTGGAACAACTGGCGTATCGTCATTAACATTCATATCCATATTATAGTATTAATAATATAATAAAATATTTATAAAATAAATAAAAAAAAAATAAGTAAAAAATAAAACATATTATACTAATTTAAAATTTGAAGCCCGTTTTCATTAAAAAGTAGAGTAGTTCTTGCCTTGAAATACAAAAAGACCGATTGTGGTGAATCATCAGTCAAAGTAGATTCAAGAGAACAACCCCATTGCAGTGCAGAGAAATCTTGTCCATTATTGAATTGAGAATATTTTATACCAATACCAAAACATGAACCACCACCGCCTTCAAGTAAATAACTATCAGTTCCAGTAGCACTTACTTTGTAAGCACGATTATTATTGAGATTAGAAATTGCAGTTCTATCAGTTAAATATTCTGGAATAACAGAATCAACAAAATATTTCAAAAGTTCTGGATCAACCACTTCAACATTTGGGTCTTCACTAATATTAGTCGTAAAATCAAAAGTTGCTGGAAATTTTTGTCCCCCACGTAAGAACTGTATTCTAGAAAAGTGTGCTAAATCGCCATTACTTTTACTGGGATACGTGGTTGCCATACCGTTCTGTGCTATATTATTAATATTAGCAGACGGCATAAAGTTCATAAATACAGATTGAAGATTTTTCAATGAAAGTCCGAACTGGATCTGCGCATTTGTGCTGTTCACCGTCGTATATAAACTTGTAATACTATTGAATTGATACGAACCGCTGGTTTGTTTAGATACACTTGCCATTTGGTCTGGTGTAATATCTGCCACTTCACAAGTAAGATTTAAGTTTTCAAATTCATAATGTGCATTAGAAAGATTACTTGGTGTTCCAGATTTACAGAATAACGCTTGAAGGTCTGGCGTCAATTCTAAAACAATTTGTATAGCACCAAAACTGGTTTCCATAAGATTAATTCCACCACCAGTGCCTTGAAGAAATCCACACGGCAGATGAGCAGAGAAATGATTTTTACGAGAACCATTTGCATTATTTGCCATAACAGTTTCAAAAAAAGCGTCTGGATTAGGCATAGATAAAACAGATTCTCCCATATGAGCAATAAGATCACCACACAACGACGAACCCACTTGAGTATACGTTTTCATAAATCGTGCATAATTTTTAATAGATTCACATATTTGATGAGATTTAACATGTCTTATAGTCAGTTGGTCGAATAAATTGTAAACTCCAAGTGTATTATCCATAGTCAGTTTATCAGTATCTCCACTTTGCACTGGCGTTGGAGTTGTGAGATTATCACGATAAAACTGAACATTACCATTAATACGGATACTGCGTGGATCTAATATACCTTGCTGGGATTGAATTGTGAATGAAACGGTGGGAAATGAGTTTTTTGCGGATATTTTGCCATCACTTGCAATATTATCTGGCCTTATGAGAATTTGTCTGCTAGTCATATTTATATTAAATAATAATATTATATTTTATTATTTATTTTAATCATTTTATTTTTCTTATATCTAACAATAAAAATACCGTTTTCATCATCATTCTTTAATTTATTTAATTTATATAATGCAAGAAAACTACATAGATTTAGTTTATGGTCGCTATGTCTGATTTTATAACAATTTATTTTATGTTTGTAAAGAGATTCAATAAATACATTATAAAATTTTATTTGTTTATCAATACTCATATCTCGTTTTAATCCATCTACAATTGCACGATTACCATATTTTTTAACTAAATTATCAAAATCTCCATCATCAAATAAGAACTTACTTAATATTTTATTTTTATGAAATAAATAAATCCAATATGTTTTATTTTCCATTTATTAATAAATATAATATATTTTTTAAATCTAATCAAAATTAATTACAAACTTATCATTTTTGACTAAAAGATATGGTAAGGTCTTGTGTATACTTATTTTTTCTTTGAGTTGTTTTTGTACTTGGGGAGAAATGACTGGAATGTAGTGATCTTTCAATGGTTTATTTTTATTGATAAGTTTGCAGACCCTTCGAACTGAAGGTATATCTCCGTGTTGTAATATATATAACATATCATCGTGGACTTCTTGATGTGTTTTATAACATAAACATATTTCAACAATACAACCACTATTTATATAATTCAAAATATTTTTACAGATATTCATTATAGTTTGTTTTTCTTTTACGGATAAAGTTTTTTTTGGATTTTTATTTGATAGATATAATTGTAATTGTCTAACATTATAGATATTATAAAAGTTGTTTGCTATTTTATTATCAATATTATTAATTATATATTCATTTATTTTCTTCTGCAATGTAGATTTAGAATCAGCAAAACTAAATACTATTTTTAAATATAGATTATTTATTAGATCAATTAAATCTTTCTTGCTAAATGATTTATGAATATTAGACATTTATATTATAATAAACATTTTATTTTTATAATTAATCAATAAATTAGTAAAATATCACTAAACATCAAAACAAAGTGGATAAAAAAAACTCACTTGAAATATCAATATAGTTTAAAATTGATGTTTAGTGATATTTTACTAATATGTATATTTTACATTTATATTGTAATTTAATATAAAAAATAATATATTAATATATTATAAATGGATTTAGATGAAAGAATGAGAAATGATCCATTACTATATGATAGATTGAGATATTTAGCAATTTTCTACTTTAATTGTAATATTGATGTGAAACATAATTGATGGCGATTTTGTCATAAATTGCAGACATACCGCATGGTGTGGCGGTTTGTCATAAATAGAGTTTATTTTAGATGTGATATAATAATTGATGTATAATATACAGATATATATTGTGATACAGTTTATTTTGATGATT
>Ga0181379_1000866_pt1 | contig 14405 bp, 30 predicted proteins | sample 2SPOviralmetaG_FD_130115 | JGI IMG/M metagenome (GOLD analysis project Ga0181379, IMG submission 130115) | Marine viral communities from the oligotrophic San Pedro Time Series (SPOT) site, San Pedro Channel, CA, USA - 2 SPOT_SRF_2009-07-10 | ecosystem: Environmental > Aquatic > Marine > Strait... | reverse complement strand
CGCCACGGGCCTCTGACGGCATCCATGGGATACGGGCGGCATCATGGGATAGTGGGCGGCGTGCTACTGGGTAGGGCGTGCGGGTGGTACTAGGTAGGCTCGAGGGCTGCGCGTGGCTGCGCGTTTAGGTAGGGCCGGGCTTTCATCTGGGCACAAAAAAGCCCGCTCGAGGCGGGCTGTGTGGGTTAGCGGGATAGGTTAGCTGTGAGCGTATCCGTCACGCTCGACGGCGACGAAGCACCATGGAAGCGATACAACCACCGCGTCATCCATGAGAAACGTGGGCTGCACGTTATCCCTGCGCCACCCTCGATAGGTTAGACCTTCTGGCGGATTGTCCGAGTCCATCACCCGGCGATATAGTCGGGCCATTGTTTCGCGCTGCTCTCGTGTGGTTTTCAATTGATCCCCTCCCCGTTGGTAGTGTAGTAATCCGTTGGCCCAAAGCTCTCGGCTATTGCTTGAAATTTGTCGGCATAGTTTCCGATTGTGTAGCTATAGACTTTCGGTCGATCCCAAAAGCCAGCGCCGTGACCATTACGCGACAAATAGAAGTCATGGGCGGCCTGCTGTCTGTTTTCATCGTTTAAGTAACAGTCAACCCGTGACAGGAACGCCAGACAGTCTATAGCCGCCTCTCGGTGACAATCTTCGTCCATTTCCTGCGACTCGATGCCAGCCACCCAAAATGCCGTTTCTAAGTATTGCTCCAAAAAATCCGCCTCTCGATTTGTTAGTTCAAGGGTTAGATTCATTCCTCACCCCCTACCCATACGGGCACCGATTCCAGACGGTCGATAGGGCCGAACAATGCCCGAGCGTGGACGTATTGCGGCACCCGTCTACCAGAGCGCCAGTGCCCAAGGGTTGATCGGTTAACGTCTAACAGCGCGGCAAGTTGCGCGTGGTCGAGTCCGAGGGCAGCCATGCGCCGCACAATGAGCGCGGGCGATGGTGCGGGGTATCCGTTGCGATATCTCATTGCAGCGCCCCCCCAATAACATCGAGCAATTCCTTGGGCGTTAACCCAAGCTCCGCCGCCGTCGTATTGACCGGCTCCCCCGCATCTATTCGCCGGATCGCTTCTTTGAACTCGGGCGCATAGTCCATGGCTTTATGAATCGGCTCCGCTTCGCCCTCCCCTTCATTTGCCTTTTGCCATTCTTGCCATATAGAAGAGGCTTCGCGCTGCGCTACAGTCAAAGCGCCCTCTACTGCCAGCCAGCCCGAATCATCGTGCGAATCGGCGGACATTTCGCTGCCAGCGGAAAAAGTGACATTCACCATGTCAAAATCCCCAATAGTCACCCAATTACCGGCACTCGACTCCACGACCATGTCGAGGCTTTTCCCTAAATAAAGGCCAAACAATAACGCGGCCAATTCCTTTTCTGTTTCAATCTTCACGCCTCACCCCCCGACTGGTCCATTTCGTGCTGAATCGCCAGATTCAACAAGTCTCGGGCGTCACCCTTGCAAGGCGCAAAATCTATGGCCAACCGCGCTATCAGGCCAGCGCCAGCGAATACCACTAGCGCGGGGTCATAGTCCGCCACCTCGCCTATTGCGTCGAGGAATCGAGCCTCGACGTGTTGCATCGCTTTTAAAGCCGATTCTTGCCTAGTCATTACGCGCCCCCCGTCAATTGATAAAAGGCAATAACGACGAAAGCCGCCCAACCCATCCCCGAAACGAAAGCCCACGCCGCCGCCTCATTGTTGGCGCGTTGCGCCTTTCGGTTTTCTCGGTTTTCTCGATCCGCTATATCACGGGCTGATTCCGCGAAATCACGCGGGGACCGGCCCGGAATCACCGGATCGCGTTTAGTTTTCCTCAGCAGCTCACCCATAGGTCGGAGCCTTACAACCACATTTTCGTTTTTCATCTTCATTCCTTAAAAGTCGGTCATCAGAACGCCACCCGATGGCAGCACAATCACGGCGGCGGTGCGGTCGCGCAAATCGTCTAGACAGGTTATTTCGTCCCCGTAGGCATCAATGGCGGCTCGCATTGAATCGTATTCCGACCATTCGCAGCAAATAGCTATTACGTCGATTTGGATGTCTTCGCCGATATCCTCTGACAGTTCGGCGTGGTACTCGTGCAAGGCGTCGAAACCTTCCCGGCTGAATTGATCCCCTCGGTTAAAAACGCGGAATTCGTGCGCCAAATCATCGCCGTTAAAAATTGGAGTGACTAACATTATTCCGCTCCCCGCTCTGCTACATTTTCCATATGGTCAGCAATGGCCAAGAAACCCATAGAAGCGCAAATCGTAAAGGCGAAGCCATAGCCGATGGTTTGATAATCGCCAGAGAAAGCCGAAACGAAAAAGGGCGCGGTGATTGTTAGCCATGCGGCCAGTTTGATTTTTCCAGACATTAGATTTTCCTTTTTGTTAAGTATCGACCGACACCCGCCGCTCGATGGCTACATTCTAACCCTACCTTGTAGCCATTCGCCACCCTTTTCGTAAACTTTTCGGATATTTTTTTCGGGCTTATAAAGGCACCGCCAAAAACCCTCACCCCGAAACCCGACCGAGACACCTCGCCGCACCCCGTCAACCACCCTTTTTCGCTCAATTATAGGCGGTGATTCAGGCACACCCCGACACGAAACCGGCCAGACCGGAAAATCCCAGCAAAATCAAGGGCTTACCCGATCCGGCCTCGAATCGACCCCCTGCCCGGCCCTCCCCTGCCCCTCCGTGGGATAGTAAATGACCTCCGTGGGATAGCCTTTGACTCTCCGTGGGATAGTAAATGGACTCCGTGGGATAGCCGCAAAAAGTAGTCACAACTCGGCAAGGCGTGACGCTTTTTTGTGAGCGGTGATGTGCTAGGTCTTGGACTTCATGGGATAGCCGGTGATCTCCATGGGATAGCCGCTCAGGTGCGGCTGCTCGGCGTACCCGGCACAGTCTTGACCCACCGTGGGATATTGGTTTCGTTTTGGGGCATGGGGTGCCCCTTCATGGGATAGTCGTTAGGTTTTACGACGTTCGTTGAACGAGTCGATGACTCTGGATCGCCGATGAGATGTGCGCATTGCCATAGCAAAGCTCTTGAGGAATTGCTTGCTGTAGTTGCGCATAAAGTGGCGATTAGATATCTCGGTGCCTTGAACCATGCGCTTCTGTTGTCTTGATGGTCTACCAGCTTGGAATACCTTTCGGATCTTACGGCCATACGGATACTTCTGGGTGCGGCCCATACGTTCCCAAAGACCGTAGTTCTCGTCAGACTTTTCTCTGTTTTTGGGATGACCCCAGAAATACTTGGCTGCTTTACCAACAGGTTGGCCTTTCTTCTTGCCCCTCTTGGCTATCTTGAGCTTTGGCTTGTTCTTGGTTCCAGCAAGTACAGGGTCGCCTCCCGGCCTCAACGCACCCGCTCTCGCCGCTTGTCCCCGAAGGTTGGTAAAGGTTTTCTTAGTGAAGTTGCCATGCTTGTTCAACCTCACTACGTTTGTGACCGGCTCAAGTAGATTCTTTCGACCAGTACCTTGTGGCGGCAAGACCTTTCCGCCATTCAAGATGGTTCTCAGGTACTCACGCTTGTTGGCCCCACTACCGCCTTTCTTGTATAAGCCGTTTGGAGCTAATCGACCACCTGAGTATTCGGCAACGACTTCAGCGATCAAGTCCTTCTTGGTTGACCTGCGATACTGGAAACCAGACAAAGTGAACCTTTCAGCACCCTTATCTAGCTTTCGGTCAGTCTCTTTACGAAGAACCCCGCTCCCGTTATCGCCAACAGCTATCTCGTACACCAGTCTGTTCATGGTATGACTCATAGCCAAAGGAACCTGATCCTTCGCGGCTCCAACGCGATCCATCGCGCCTTTCATATCAAGCTGGATATCCAGCACTACTTGTCAGCCTTATGGCTTGCACCAAAGTAGAAAGACACTACCGCTGATACCACACCGCCCAAGTATCCGAGAACAAGGTTTATCACCGCTTCTGAGTTGGCATCTGGCGGCTGAACCGTTACTAAGGTCACATACCCGCCAAAGAACAAGAAAGCTAACAAGGCCAGAACCTTAGGCGTCCAGTCACCGTTCTTCCTAGCGTCTTGGATGTCAGCAGTCTCAAGCTCGAAGATATCCACTTCTAGCTCTGCAAGACGGGTTTTATAGGCGAGGTCGGCTTTCTTGATCTCTGCCAATTGTTCTGGCGATGCTTCGCTAAGAGCCTTCTGAACTGCCTGTGGTTCTGCGGGAACGCCTAGCACTTGAGCCAGAATCTTTCCTGCCCCACCACCTACCGGGCCGCCAATAGCCGCACCGATGGTCGGTGCCACAGCGCCTATGACACCTTTGATTGAATCCCATTTCATATCTCAGCCCTCACTCCTCGAATCGTTAACTCGAAGTCTCGACCAGCAGCATCAAAGAATGCCGCCAATGTCTTCTTAGAATTATACACTGCTGGCTCCAATGCGTCCGAAACAAAGCTATCTCCGACCCCAATACAGCCCTCAATGTCGTGTGGGAAGTTTGCAACATGGAACAAGATGAACGTGCGCCCCGGCACATCTAGGATCTGCACAACATCCTTGAACCTATCTCCGCTAAACGGCTCGCACTTATATGTTCCTTCCGGGATGCAGGACACATTAGGCTGATTACCCTTCCATGGCCGCTCAACTGTATAGCAAGACCAAGGGCCAACCGTGAGCCTGCCCAACGTACCAGAATCCAAATAAGCAAATCGCTCCAGATAAACCATGACTAACTAGCATCCTTCTTGCTAACCAACCAAATGCTCTTCAACTCTTTATCCTCTGGCATCTCTGCTGGTGGGTTTGGCTCTGGGGCTTCCTCGAATATATCTGCAACAATCACTGTTACCGTACAGTTCGTATCTAAGTCTTCAATTAGAATCGTCGGCACCAAACCTCTCCTCGATGAACCGTTCTCGTTGAACAAGTGTAGCAAGATCACGGCAGGCTTCCTCCAGAACTTGGATGTCCTTCGTGACCCCGTATTCCGTAATCAAGTGAACCACCCGCCCACTCAAGTAATTGAGTTGGTTGGCAATTATGTACTCGGTGGCGTCTATGTCACGCATCATTCGTAATCTACTCGGTGGATCTCGCCGCGCCACTCGTATTCTGCTGGTTTGTGTACCTTCACGAACTCTGGCGTCAGTAGGAAGTTATCACGGACGGTCAGGACAACAAAGCCTGACACCCAGTTCTTTGGAGTGTCTTCGGCATAATCAAAGCTCGGCTGATGTGGGTCTGCCATCGTCCCGCATTGCACACCATAGCGATGCGCGTTGTAGTCACTCCAACTCTTACACTCCATTTGGTGTGTATGGCCCGTTATTATGTGAATACCAGATTTCAGGGCGTTCGTGTATCCAGCGTGAATTCCGCCATTGAATCTATGCTTGATCATGATCGGCTTCTCTGCACCATCAACCCATAGGGACATGCAGAACGTCCAGCTAGGAAAATGGTCTTTTAGGCTGAAACCCGGAACCCCCTGAAACATCGCCGCATTCTGCGCTAGTGACATATCAAAGCGCTGGTCGTGGTTGCCCATAGTCCAGAACCGCTCCGCGTTAGGCGCTGCCTTCTCAATCTCTGAGAGCCTTTGCGTCACAGTGTTAAGTTCTTGTTCCACTGTTGGCTTTTCCTCCCACCCCAGTGGGGCGTGGCGGCTGATGCTCGCGCCATCCATCAGATCACCATTCAAGACGATGACATCTGGCTGGAGTTGCTTGGCTAATTCAACAAAGGCAAGGTGGGCAGTGGTTACGGTGTTCGCCTCATAGTGGGCGTCTGAACCGATCAAGAAGGTTTTGTCTTTCTTGATGGTGAGCGTCTGACGAACTGCTTTTCGAGGCCCGTTAGTCTTGGATAGGTGCGCAGGGACGTTGAGAGTCCTGCCCAACATCCCTTCAACCCGCTTGCGCTTGGCAAACACGTTTCTGACCGAGACGTTGTACTTAGCCGCTATATTGGTCGCGCCAAGTGCCTCAAACTCTACTGCGAATACCTCTGGATCAGTCGGTAGCTTCGGTCTTGCCATAACCCCCTCGCCTTGCGTATGAATTGCAGACATGGGCAAAAACCAATGCCTTTAGCTTCTCATCCGATTCATTCTTTGGTTCAGAGTCCCAGACCTGTTTGGCTGCTGCGTCCATAGCCTTAACCATGTCTTGCGCTACAACCCTTGGGGATCTCATCTGCCACGCTCCCCTAAGCGTCTTTCATGGGCCATGATCTGCTGGCCCCAGTCTTCTATCATTTCCCGATAGTCAGCAGCATAATACTTCACGGAATCCTTCTTGGTCGATAGCATGTATTCAACCGCATCCTTACCATACCAATCCAACATCCATATCGTATATTGAGCCTCTGCGCTCCCATGCTTCATCCCGAAGCCATTGCAGCCTTTGCACTGCGGATGCACATTTTGTTCCTCTAGCGCCCATCTACTCGATGAACCCTTCGGGATAAAGTGACCACCATCCATGTTCTTATAGTGATCTAACCGTCCACAGCTAACGCATTTACAATAACCATTATCGTCAGCAGCAGATATTCTGGCTAGTTTTTGTAATGTTTTCAATGCTTTAGCGCGAAGAGTTAAGGAACTACGTTTCTTCGCCATTAGATTCCACACATCCCTTCGCACTCATCCATGAAGCTGAACGTCTCTTGATTTTCAGCCGGATCGCTCAAGTCCGCTTCATCCAAAGGAACCATGCTTCGGTGTAGAAACATGCTATTGCCTTCTGTCGTTTTGTTGATTCCAGACCTAATTAGATGGTCAACAACAACGGCTTCAGTCCAAGACTTCTTATCATTAGCTTTCATCTCTCGCCATGAGGCGTTGTCGTGGTATGGGCAAAAGGTACACGCTGACTTCCTTGGAAGCTCGTTGTATCCGTTTTCTTTCATCCATTGCAGGCAGTGCAATCTACTCATCCGCATCTCAAGCAAAGGCCACCGATTTTCTATCCACTTGTGCGGAGCCATCTTCATTCGCTGGATTTCATCTTGGCTTATCCCAATCCATTGCTGCACAGCCACTTCTTTTGGCGCTCGTTGACGTGGTTTAAGACCAATCAACTCTCTCAGTTTCTTGAAGATCGGTTGGATCTTGTAGTCTGATGTACATTGCCGAAATAACATTCCGTCACTTTTTGGAGATTTGACGAAAAACGGCGGATTGGGAACTCTTGACCCGGTTTGTGAGCTAGCTATTAAATCATCTCGAAGATTTCCTGCGCTCACTCTGTATACAGGGAATGGTAACTGCGTCTCTAACCAATCTAGCCATTCATAAATGTGATCTGGTTCAGATTGCGTGTCAGCGAATATGGCGCAATCAGGCATAGGCGTGATCTGTCCTTTAGCTGCCATTAACGCCATAACCGAAGACTGCACACCCGCACCTAAACTAATGACCGTAAGCATCAGACAACCCTCCGAAGATTAGCCTGCTTAGTACGTTCAGCATCAAACGCTAGTTGCCCAAGCATGATTTTCTTCTTGAGTGTCTCAGCCTTCAGACTGGCTTGCTGGACTGTTCGGTAGTGGTTGGCCCACTCTCCGCTTGATCTTGTTTCTGTTTGAGCCTTAGCAGCGCTCGCCCCCGCATCCATGTGCGCCTTCTGGCTACTCGCCTCAAAACTCTTAAAAGTCGTTTCTGCTTCAATTGCTTCCCTACTTGCCCCCTCCCACTCGTTTATACGTTGGCTTAACCTATCCAGTATCTGATCCATTCTATCCATGACTCTCTCCCTCTTTCCTTTAGACATGCCGTGACATTTAGTAGGGTTTGGTGGCCCCTACCAATCTTAGTCTCTATTGCTCGTCCGCATTTTCACTCGACCACTTCCACGCTGGCCCAGACGTTGCCCACCTCCCATACCCATATATAAACTGGGGGGGAGGGTTTTTGCCACCTTTAACGAGTGTTCACCTTGGCGCTCCTACTAATGCGCCCGGATTCAAGCAAATTGTCTTTGGTCGTTCTGCTCAACGGGTCAACCACCCGTACCCGTACGCTTTTCCGTACAAGCCTCTGCCACGATAGTGGAGCGTAATTAGTCCCGTCTTCGACCACTCGGACGGGGCGAGCTAACAGGCAGGAAAGTGCCTTGGTCTGTAAAAGGGTCAGCCCCCCACAACAACAGGGGAGGGAAGGAGGGATGAGGGACTGACCGCTAACCACGCAGGATGAACTCTTCGTCGAAGACATCCGGCCTTATTCTTTCTCTTGGAACCCCTGTTACCTTCTCTAACTGTATCACACGGGTTGCAGGGATATTGAAAGTTTTGTACTTGTGCAACATCTGCCGAGTAACCCCGATCTTTTTTGCTAGACCCGTTTGATTGGTTCCAGCCCCATCCAGCAATTCTTGAAATAGTTGTTCATTCATCAAACAACAGTAATCGTATCGGCTACTTAAGTCAACCTAATAGAGATTAGATGACTGTATCTTTATTGTTGACCTATGTATCTGGATCGGCGACAATAGCTTCACAATAACGAGGAGACGTTATGTTAGTTCCAGACCGACCAATTGAATCTGACCCAGAGTTCCAAAGACTTTGGGGCGATGACATCGACCAAACCACCTGCCCAACCTGCAACGCAGACATGGTGGACTTTCGAGATGTTGGTAAGAGCTTCATCCTTTGCCAGCACTGCGATCTAGATAAGCCCAGAAACAATGACGTGAACTTCAATTTGCATTGGTACGGAATGGACTCCTACCAGTCCTTTGACAATGGGCTGGTAAGTGAAAGCCGAGAGGACATGGCAGACCTACAAAAGTGGTGGGCTGAAAACTTCCGATGGGAGATCCGTGAATTCAAAGATGGCAAGTATGTCAAATCTGACATCTGGGACTGCAACGAATCGGGCCAGTGGTTTATCTACCACCGAAGATACCAAATTGGATGTATAACGGAGAATGTTAAATGAACAGTATCGAGTCAGAAGATGGGCCAGACGCAGATCTGATCCCTCTCTCCCAAACAGTAGACAATGTGCGTAATGCCATTGAGGACTGTGAACTACCGCTTGGATCTCATGAGAGGTTTGAGTTTATGCAGAACCAACTGAAGGAATTGATGAATGGCATCAGAACCAACGCTAATTAGCGCCTTAGTAAAAGCGCAGTCGGAGATGTCCCATGCGGCATTTGACCAAACCAACCCACACTTCAAGAGCAAGTTTGCCTCGCTCAAGAGTGTGATCGACGCCGTGAAGCCCGCGCTGAACGCCAATGGGATAGCGTATATACAGAAGTCTATACCTATGGAGCATGGGATAGCCGTGGAAACCGTTTTTTACGGACACGGTGAAGAGCTATCTACCGGCGCAGTAGTGATGCCGATTGATAAGCCAAGCGCTCATGGCTACGCCAGCGCCACGACTTATGCAAAACGCATCTCGCTATCGATGGCTTGTGGAATCGCAGCAGACGAGGACGATGACGGGAACTCTGCCGTAAAGAACACTACTGGGCGGAAGCCTCAGTCAGTCACCAAGACCGTCATCCAAGAGGAGGGCATCAAGGTCGATGAGGGAAAACGAGCAAGTTATATTTCCCTCCTCACGGAAGCTACTACCGCGGAAGATCAGGCCGGTATGAAAGAACTGCTAGACGAGCTTCGTCAAGACAGTGACATGAAACTAGCGGTGTGGGCAGAGCTTCCTAGCAACATCCGTTCAGCAATTAGAAAAGTGGAGAACCCCAAATGAACTATGACAACGAACTGAAGATAAGCCTGTGGAAGAGTGAGAGCACCAATCCAAAGGCTCCGATCCTAAAGGGTAAAACAACCATCAATGGCACCGAATACGATGTAGCTTTGTGGAAGAACGATAGCGACAATCCTAAAGCGCCTACGCTCAATGGTACGTTGCAGTTACCTCAAGATCGGCCACAGGCCGGTGGCCAGCCAGCGTTCAAGGCTGCGCTTCCACAAGAAGAGGACTGGAAGGAAGATATCCCCTTTTAATGTAACATTGCGGAGCGGGTGATTCAGGCAGGCGAGCGGCAGCGTCAGCCTCCCCTCGGGGCATGAGAGACAGATCGTTTGCTTGCGGCCCGCTACATTCACCGCTAAAGCGATCAGCTGCCGCACTTTAACAAAAGGAAGCCAAATGAAGGTTTTAGACTTATTCTCAGGTATTGGTGGATTTTCACTAGGCTTGGAATCAATCGGGATGGAAACCGTTGCGTTCTGCGAGCAAAACCCTTTCTGCCAAAAGATACTAGCCCAGCATTGGCCCACCCTCCCTATACATTCAGACATCACGGAGTTAAACGGATATGAGTACAGAGGAACAGTTGACCTTGTTTGCGGGGGATTCCCTTGTCAGCCATTCAGTGTCTCCGGGAAGCAACTCGGCTCAGAAGATGACAGAGCACTCTGGCCGGAAATGCTGCGAGTCATACGCGAAGTGGCTCCCACATGGGTCATTGGCGAGAATGTTTCTGGAATCATCCCGATGGAACTCGACAATGTGCTATCTGACTTGGAAGGGGAAGGCTACACCTGCTGGACGTTTGTACTTCCAGCTTGTGCCGTCGGCGCCCATCACCGAAGAGACAGAGTGTGGGTTGTGGCGCACACCAGCGGCAACGTCAGGGGGGACACCAAAAGCACTTTTGGAAGGTCAGACAACAAGAGCGAGCGGACACAAAATACAAGTCAGGTTACAAGATCAAGTGAAAATGTATCCCACGCCAACAGCTCACAACAGCAAAGAGGGGGCGTACCCATCGGAATACAACCGGAACACGCCAACCCTGACATCAGTGGCGACACAAGAAGACAACAAACCGCCTCAATCTGGCTCCCTGAACCCAACGTGGGTCGAGTGGCTAATGGGGTTCCCAACAGGTCACACCGACTTAAAGCACTCGGAAACGCCGTAGTACCGCCTTTAGTTGCAGAAATCGGCAGGATCGTTATGAATTTTGATAAGGGTACATAAATGGATAAACACGACTTTACAGCGCTGTACGAGCAGTGGTTTGCACTGCATCCGTTCAAGAAGAGAGACTGGCCGGAATTAGGCAAGGTTCATTACCAAGCGTTCTCAAGGGAGAGCATGTCAACAATGACCGAAGCATTAGGTCAATTGACGGAGGAGATAGATAACTTCCCCTCACCCAAACAGATCCGGGCCAAGCTGCATCAACTGTCGAACAACAAGACGGAAGGTGGAGAGGGTAAAACCAACGTCACGTCTCAGAACGAAACCTTAGCTACCCGGCTGTTGGAGCACATCCAAGGGGTCGAGTACAACGGGAAAGCTGTGAAGCGCCCAGAAGGAGTCCCGCACTGGGTCAGTGAAATAGTGGAGAACGTAAACAACCAACTACCCGATGATTGCCCGATTAACGTCAGGCTTTCTCGGGTTGGATTAGCAGTAGCTCAGGGGGAACGATGAACGAAGCCGTCAAGAAATTTCTTGAAGAAGGTGGTCAAATCACTCAAATTCCGTTTGGTGTGCCTCGAGATATGAACACTTGCATGAACTGCAAGGGGCTATTCGAGAACAAGGAATTGACTAAAGGGGTGACTAGGCGATGCAAGACTTGCCACGAAAGGCATACGAGCTTCAGGGAGAGCCGGTAGATTTGTTTTATCAGGCTATATTATGTCAACAGAACCTGAGAGAAAGATACATCTCTGAGGTTCTGGCTTTAGTGATAGCGCCGTTCAGTGAAGAGACTAAACGTCAGATCTATGAATGGCAGAGAGAGGGCAAGACAACCCGGTGGATGGCGGATCAGCTAGGTGTTACACGACACAAAGTAATGCTTCTGACGAAGCGAACATCTTGGCCCACTCCGACAAGTCTATCTTGATGCGACCGATATATGAGACACAAAAAGATAGGGATGGCGAACAAAGGCTTGCTCACCGCGTAGCTAGCGCATGGGGGGTAGAGGCAAAGGCTAACCCAAAGATGTATCCAATAGACTATACCTTTGTTTCAGGGAGTCAGGTTCGTGGGTTTGGCGAGATAAAGATACGCACTCACCCATACGGTAGGTTTCAAACTTACATCCTGAGCGCTCACAAAGTGAGTGATGCCAAGAACCTTGCTGATACTACCGGGAAGAAGGTGTTGTTGATTGTTCAGTGGTCTTGCGGATCTATTGGTACGCTAGATCTTTCTGAGCCACCAGACTCCGTGGGATGGGGAGGTAGGGCTGATAGAGCAGACAGTCAAGACATGGAACCTGTCTGCCACTATCGAATCGAGAGGTTCAGTCTTCGATGACTTGAGTCTCTGTTGACTCTGGCTCTTCCGCCATCTCAGATTTGATTTGTTGAGCGTGAAACCGAATGTTCTGCTCGGCTTCTTGCTGGGCAAGAATCAACCTCACAACCTCTGACCGTAGCTCCATGATCCTGTTGGCCCGGATCTTAGAGTCTCCACTCAGATCTTCTTCCTTGTATTCAACATCATCTATGGTAATCATTCATCTTCTCCGTTGGTGAACGCTTAGTTTACTTCGTCACCCAGAGAACGCAAACAATGTGAGTCATCTGCGCGTCAGGTACGCAAGCAAGCCTCCCAGTGCTACAGGAAGAAATATCAAGATGAAGAATGCTGCTATGGCGTATTCTCTCGCCTGTTTCCAAAATGCCTTCTTTCTAGCCGCCTCTCTCGCCATCCTTAACTGCTCGGCCTTCCTCGCGTCGGCCATCTGCTGCATACACTCAGAATAAAGATGACCGTTACCAGATACGGTAAACAGGTCTTTTATCTCCTTCATCGTCTCGTCTATCTGCTTCTTAGCCAGCGCAGCGGCGATCACATCTTTCTCGTTCAACTTGCCTTCATTCTGGGCGCGTTGCAGTTGCACCTGAGCACTTCCCAAGGAGGAGACGAACCCAGCAATGCTCTGGATATCATTCGTACTCTCGGCCACGGACTTTATCGCCGACGTTGCAGCGTTAACCCCAGCAATAATCGCTGAGACTTCCGCTATCACTGGAGGTGACTAACCACAACAGTGACAACACCCGTCACGGCAGAGGCGACTACAAGCCACGCCAGCTTCTCCCACCGCAGAGCGTGGGCATCAGTAGCCTTGCGCAGTTCTCGAAGCTCCACCAGAGCCTCACCCCACCGCTGGGCACATTCTTGCTCGTGCTTGGCTATCTTTTCTAAGGCTTGCTCTGCTCTATCACTCACCACGGCACTCCGTCAGCGGTTGTTGGGTTCTTCTGCTCTTCAATACTGGCAGTGAGGGAGGATTCAATGGCATCAACGTCCAACTCACCCTGAACCCAGCCAATGACATCAGCTTCAGTCAGGTCATCGTAGGCGATGTATCCTTCAGAGGAAGGGTCTGGGGTAAAGCCACAGGTTCCATAGGATGAAGCACTGTAGGTGTCCTCCCCCACAGTTTCTTCTTCAATGACACGCCAGTGGGCCACGATAACGCCTCCCGATAGGTCGCCCTGTAAGTCTCGTTCAAGTGTTGCAATAGTCCATGTAGCCATTAGTTGTTCTCCAGTTGTTCTAAGCGTTCTGTTAGTTCTTTAACTGCATTAATCAATACAGGCACCAACTTCAAATAGTCCATTTGATAGTCAGATTCTTTTTCATCTTCCGTTGGGTTGTGCTGTAAAAGAGTCATGCTGTTAGCTTCTACACCTGCTGATGCCAGCGCAATTTCTACATCTTGAGCAATAAGACCCGCCATAACTGGTGCGCCATCATCATCAATCTTGTAGTTGTATGTCACTGGCTCAAGTGAAGAAATGAAGTTCAAGCCCAAACTGAGGTCTTGAATGTTTCGTTTGAAGTTCCTGTCAGACGGCAGGGAGTTAGCATTTGTTGAAATACTACCTACGGTTGTGCCGTCTTTGCGGAACAGTAGAATGCCGCCATCTGAATTTAGTCTTGTTAGGATAGAAGCATAATTAGCATCTCTTGTTGCTGTTAATAGCCCATCTGCATTTAGCTGTGCCCCCGCAGTAGTAGTTCCTGTAGCAGTCTTACCCACTAAAAGATTACCGCTGGTATCTATGCGCATGGCTTCTGCAAGACCACTAGCAGTTCCTGTGTGGAAAGCCAAGCCTGCTTCGCCTTGAAAGCTACTGCTGTTAATACTTCTAATCTTACTGACGACTCCAACACCTGCTCCGCTAGGGTCGTTCTGATAAAAATCAATATCGCCTATAGTTTGATTGGCGGTAAGACTTGTATCAGTGTTTTCTATTCGCAAAGTAGGGGCGGCGGAATTTTTTATGCTTACTAAGCCTGATGAGTCTATGCGCATGGCTTCTGACGCAGCGGAGCCACCACCACCGCCAGTTAAAAAACGAACATATCCAGTGCCTGCCGTTGCCCCATACGAGCGTAACGTAAACCCGTCGCTTTCAAACTCTAGG
>Ga0181379_1000864_pt1 | contig 14434 bp, 15 predicted proteins | sample 2SPOviralmetaG_FD_130115 | JGI IMG/M metagenome (GOLD analysis project Ga0181379, IMG submission 130115) | Marine viral communities from the oligotrophic San Pedro Time Series (SPOT) site, San Pedro Channel, CA, USA - 2 SPOT_SRF_2009-07-10 | ecosystem: Environmental > Aquatic > Marine > Strait... | reverse complement strand
TTTAATAATGTCAACGAAATCCTTATGAGAATCTCTTTGGTGCAAATATAGAGGTAACTTCAGCTCTTTTGCTATTTCTATATGCATGTTGAAGGATTTACGTTGAATATCAGGCGGAGAAATATTTCTAAAGTAATCTAATCCTGTTTCTCCAATAGCATTTGGTGAAGTGGATTTTAATTTAGCAAGTAGATCTTCATAATTAGTTTCAAGGATTTCATTGGCGTGATGAGGGTGTATGCCTGCAGAAATAAAATATTTTTCAGGGTGTTTATTTTGTATTATTTTGATGGGCTCTAGATCAGCCAAACTAGCGCAAAGCAAAACAAATTTTTCAACACCTTCAACCTCAGCATTAAAGATTATTTCATCTAAATTATCTTTAAAAGATTCATGAGTAAAATTACACGCAATATCTATAAATCCAGCCATTTTTACTTTCTATCAATTACAATAATGATGTAATTATCTATCAATATGAACCAATTTGAACAATTTCATGCTGCTTTACAGCTAACAAGAGTCTCAGACACGGTTTTCTCCTTTATACCTAATCAGAAGTATTTTGTTGGCAACACTCCCCATGGTGGATATCTCCTTGCATTAATGAATAAAGCCATAACATCTGTTCTCCCGCATCCATGCGTAATTAATTCAAACATATACTACTTAGATAGAACTGAACCCGAGCAAGCTGAATTGCATGTAGAAGTAATCCGAACATCGAGAGGAACCTCGATGGGTCAAGTTAAATTGATTCAGAATAAAAAATTAACATGTTTGTTATCAGCATTATGTTCTGACTTTGAGTACATGAAAGGTTATTCTGGTCTTTCAACCTCATTGCCACAAATAATGGATTCTTTTCCAAAAGAAGATTTTAAGATAATGAACTATGAGAATTTTAAATTAGGTTCAACCCCTTCATTTATTCAGCAATTAGATATGTCCGTCCATCCAGATCATGCATGGTGGGACAGAGAGATCTCTAATGATATGGCCGAAGCTAGATGCTCTGCTTACCTTGAGTTGCAAGGAGGAGTGGCAGATACATTTGTGCTTTCATATCTTGCAGATATATTGCCGCCAGTTGTCCAAAATAAGTATGGGCCATTGGGTTGGGTGCCAACACTTACGCTTACATGCAATATTCGTCAGCTACCACAAACAAACCAATTATTTATTGATGGTCTTGCAAAAGACATCAGTAATGGATATTTTGAGCAAGATTGTAATATATGGGACATGAATGGTAATTTAGTTGCCACTAGCAGGCAGCTCGCAAAAATTTTAAAATCTGAAGAAAAAATTTCTTCATAATCAAAAGGAAACCAAATGAAATTTACTGGTACAAAAAACTATGTGTCTACTGAAGATCTCAGTATGGCTGTTAATGCAACTATAGCTCTAGAGAGACCTTTAATTATTAAAGGCGAGCCAGGAACAGGTAAAACATTGCTAGCAATCGAAGTTGCTGAATCTTTAGGGATGGAGCTAATTGAATGGCATGTTAAATCAACCACCAAAGCTTCTCAGGGGCTATATGAATATGATGCGGTAACAAGGCTTAGAGATTCTCAGCTGGGTGATGAAAGAGTAAAAGATATTAAAAATTACATTAAGAAGGGCAAGCTATGGGAGGCTTTTGAATCAGATAAACAAGTTGTATTACTGATTGATGAAATTGATAAAGCAGATATTGAATTCCCAAACGACTTATTGCAAGAGCTCGATCGCATGGAGTTTTATTGTTACGAAACTGGAGAAACTATAAAAGCTAAAAAAAGACCCTTGATAATTATTACCTCTAATAATGAAAAAGAATTACCAGATGCTTTTTTAAGGAGATGTTTTTTTCACTACATTCAGTTTCCAGATCGGCCGACTATGGAGGGTATTGTAAAGGTGCATTATCCTAAAATTAAGAAAGCTTTAGTCAAAGATGCATTAGATTTATTCTTTGATGTCAGAAAAATTCCAGGCATGAAGAAAAAACCATCAACTTCAGAATTGATAGATTGGTTAAAGCTTTTGATGTCTGATGAGCTACCAGATGAAATACTAAAGAATGCTGATACATCAAAGGCAATACCGCCTTTATACGGTGCATTGCTTAAAAATGAACAAGATGTCCAGCTGCTCGAAAGGTTGGCATTCATGTCTAGGAGAGATCAAGCGAAATAAATGCTAATCAATCTTTTTCACACAGTTCGGTCTTCAGGGGTGCCTTGTACTTTAAGAGAGCTACTTGATTTATTGGGAGCACTAGAAAAAAATCTGGCGTTTGCTGATATGGATGACTTTTATTTCCTTGCTCGAACAGTTCTAGTAAAAGATGAAAAAAATTATGATAAATTTGATAGGGCTTTTGAGATATATTTTAAAGGCATTGAAACTTTAGAGGATATTTTTGAAGCGCTGATCCCAGAGGATTGGTTGCGTAAAGCTTTTGAGAAAGAATTAGATCCTGAGGAATTAAAAAAAATTCAATCCTTAGGTGGCTTAGAGAAACTCCTTGAAGAATTCAAAAAAAGACTTGAAGAGCAAAAAGAAAGACATGAGGGTGGTAATAAATGGATTGGTACCAATGGAACCTCGCCATTTGGAAATAATGGAAATAATCCAGAAGGAGTTAGGGTTGGTGGAGAAGGAGGAAATAAAAAAGCAGTAAAAGTTTGGGAGCAAAGACAATTCCAAAATTTAGATGATTCTGTTGAAATAGGAACAAGAAATATCAAAGTAGCTCTTAGACGATTAAGAAAGTTTGCACGACAGAGCACGGATTACGAATTAGACATGGATGGCACGATTAAATCCACAGCCAGAAATGCTGGAATTTTAGATATTAATATGATTCCAGAAAGAACAAACCACGTTAAAGTATTAATATTTTTCGATGTTGGCGGATCCATGGATCCCTATATTAAACTTTGTGAAGAGCTCTTTTCAGCCCTTAAAACAGAATTCAAGCACTTAAAATATTTTTATTTTCACAATTGTGTTTATGAATCTGTTTGGGAAGATAATAGAAGAAGAACTCAAGAAAGGTTTTTAGTCCAAGATATCATCAATAAATATAGTGCTGACTATAAGGTTATTTTCGTTGGTGACGCAACAATGGCTCCTTATGAAATTACAAACGCTGGTGGAAGCATTGAGCATTGGAATGAAGAGCCTGGCGGCGCAACTATAAAACGTCTTTGCGAGCATTTTGATAGGGTTGCATGGTTGAACCCCGTTCCTGATGATCATTGGGACTACACCTCTTCTTTATGTATTATTAGAGAATTGGTTGATAATAGAATGTTTCCATTAACATTAAAGGGGTTAGAAGAGGGCATGTCGGAACTATCAAAATGAATACAATTACAAACAACAAAAGCAGCGGAATTAAATGGGGTCCATTTACATTAAGGATACCTTTTATTCATATTAAATTTAGGGCTCCAGAATTTTTACAAGGTCTTGTTATCTCAGGCGCAACAGCCTTTGCTGCAGCTCCCTTAGCCATGAAGCTTGGCTTAAGCTTTGAAGAAGCTGTTGCTTTAAGTATGGTTGCAGGGACCTTTATCTCATCTGGTCCTTTAATTTTTGGAGAGCCAATGGCACCTGGTTGGGTTACACCAGCAGTTCCAATTGTCATGGGTGCACTGGCTGCAGCTGGTTATTATGGTGTGCCTACCGAAGGATCTGATATATGCGTTGATGGTGTCTGTAGATACAACCCTGAAGCTTTTCAGTTCATGGCGGCAATGTGCTTTGAGTTCACTGCTTTAATTTTAATTCTTGGATTAACTGGTTGGGGTAAATTATTAGTTGAGAAAATTCCGAATGGATTAAAAGCTGGAATTATCCTGGGAGCTGCTCTGGCAGCATTTTATCAAGTATTTTTTGAAGATTTTGATGCATATCTTTTGCAACCCATTTCTATGACAGTGGCAATTGTTTTATGCGTTATAACTACATTTTCTAATCCATTTAAAAAAATCGCAGCTAACAATAAATTTTTTGAAGTTGTCGGGTCACTGGGATTATTACCAGGATTTGTTGTTGCCGGTTTAGTAGCCTATTTTTTAGGCGAAATAACTTTCAATATCGAGTGGGGTTTTAAAATTCCAGCCATCATGAGCCTAATTGAAAAAACTTCTCCATTTTATATTGGATTACCATCATTACAGATGTACATTGATGCGTTACCACTTGTGATTATAGGCTACATGCTTCTTTTTGGAGATTTGGTTACTGCAACAGAAGTTCTGAAAGATGCTCAAAAACATCGTGATGACGAACAATTACCTATTGACCTTAACAGATCGCATCTTTCTGTTGGCATTAGAAATTTATTGGCATCATTAATTAATCCATTTTTTCCAACTCAAGGAGCATTATGGACAGGTGTGCAGGTTGTTGTAGCTGAACAATGGAAGAAAGGACCAAAAAACATGCCTTCAATTTTTGATGGAATTGGCTCCTACTATTTAATGGGTATACCTTTTTTATATTTCACGCTGCCTTTCGTTACTCTTATGCAACCATTGATGGTCATGGCTCTAACCTTGACATTAATCTTAACTGGTTTTGCTTGCGCTTATGTTGCCATGGCTATACCAAAAAAGAATTCTGAAATGGCAACAGCTCTTCTCATAGCATTCTTTATTACCTTTTACAGCGCCTGGGTTGGCCTTCTAATTGGTTTATTATTGGCAGTTTTTGTCGATGGTTTTGAAGAAGAGGGCGCATGAGTCAATTTGCTCTTGAGATCACTGATCTTAAAAAGACATATGATTCTGATGTAGTGGCTCTAAAGGGCATCAATCTTTCTGTAAAAGAGGGAGATTTTTTTGCATTGCTAGGACCTAATGGTGCTGGAAAATCATCTACAATCGGTATTATTGCCTCATTGGTGACTAAGACAGCTGGCACTGTAAAAATCTTTGACATTGATACTGACCTAAACTTTCCTGAGGCAAAACGTTTGCTGGGAGTTGTTTCACAAGAGATAAATTTTAATAACTTTGAGAAAGTGATTGATATTGTTACTACTCAAGCAGGCTTTTACGGTATTCCATTAAAAGAATCCAAACTAAAAACTGAAATAACTCTAAAGCGTCTTGGTCTTTGGGAAAAGCGTAACGAACAAGCCAGAACATTATCTGGTGGATTTAAACGAAGATTGATGATTGCAAAAGCATTAATTCACGAACCAAGACTGTTAATACTTGATGAACCAACTGCAGGAGTTGATATAGAACTAAGACGTGAAATGTGGGATTTTTTAAAAGAGATTAATGCTCAAGGAACTACTATTATTTTAACCACGCATTATCTAGAAGAAGCAGAGCAATTATGCAAAAACATAGCCATAATTGATCATGGTGAGTTAGTTGAAAATACCTCAATGAAAGATCTTTTAAGCAGGCTTGATGTTCAAGGGTTTGTTTTAGATATAGATAAAGCCCTAGATCAACCACCCTCTATACCAAATTTTCCAATTACTCTAGAAGACTCAACTACTTTGAATGTGGCAATTAAAAAAGATCAATCTATCAATGATCTCTTTGATCAGCTGACAAGCTTGGGTATCAATGTTTCATCAATGAGAAATGAATCAAATAGATTAGAAGAAATGTTTATTGAAATGGTTAAGAAGAGTTAAGCATGAAAAGAAGAAATGAGATATTAGTTTCTTTAATTACTCTTATCAGAAAAGAGATTAAACGCTATTTAAGGATTTGGGTACAAACATTGGTGCCACCAGCAGTTACTATGTCCTTGTATTTTGTAATTTTTGGATCCCTTATTGGTCCTAGAATTGGAACCATGGACGGTCTAGATTATATCCAGTTTATGATACCTGGACTCATCATGATGTCTGTTATAACGAATTCATATGCAAACGTTGTTTCTTCTTTCTACTCTGTTAAATTTCAAAAATCTATCGAAGAATTACTGGTATCTCCAATGCCAAATTGGGCCATTTTAGTTGGCTTTATCATCGGTGGAGTGTCTCGTGGCGTTTTAATAGGCTGTATAGTTTTTTGTGTCAGTCTGTTTTTTTATCCATCTTTCACAATTGTTAATCCGCTATTAACGATCTTAGTTTTATTTTTAACAGCAATATTATTTTCATTAATGGGTTTTATTAATGCCATATTTGCTGATAGCTTTGATGATATTTCTATCATTCCCACTTTTGTCCTTACACCCCTAATTTACTTAGGCGGGGTATTTTATTCTATCAACATACTCCCTGATCTTTGGAGAAATATCTCTATGGCGAATCCAATGTTATATGTTGTCAATACCTTTAGAGAAGGCATGCTGGGAGTAAGCGATGTATCTATACCATTTGCATTATCAATGATTATTTTTTTTATAGCTGTTCTCACTTCCGCATGTTTAATTCTTTTACATAAAGGGGTTGGAACTCGTCAGTGAAGATAAAATATTTAGGAAATCAATCCACGCCAAAACTAGATTCTTATTCTCCAGATTTTTTAGACTCTATACCCAGAAACAATCAGCATTTAAATGAATTTTTTGGCTTAGATTATTGGAACGCATATGAATTTTCATATCTAAATTCTAGGAATCTTCCCGTGATCGAAGCATTAGAAATTAAAATTTCAATGCACTCTGTGCTTACCGTTGAATCTAAGTCTTTGAAGCTTTATTTGGCATCATTTTATAATAAAAAATTTTCTAAGCCCGCTAATGCATATAAGTTAATTGAAAAAGATTTAACTAAAATTTTAGGTTCCTCGGTTTCAGTTCGAAAACTTAATAGATTTAATGATGCGCCGATTTCAACCCTTATTTCAAAATTTAAAAATAAAGTGCCAAAAAATAAGGTTATGCGATTTCAAGGTTTTAGATCCATATGTCCTGTGACCTCTCAGCCCGATTGGGGTAATGTTTATATCCATTCTGGCTCTGATTCAATTGACTCGAAAAAGTTAATTAAATTATTAAAATCATACAGAAATAAGGGTGATTTTCATGAAGCCTGTATTGAATCTATTTTTATATCATTAAGAAATGATTTTAAAATTGATGATTTAACGGTGTATGGAAAATTCTTAAGAAGAGGTGGTATTGATATCAATCCAATACGATCTACTTCAAAAAAACTGATATTTAAGAATTTTAGAGACTTTAGTCAGTAATTATCTAATCCAATAGACTGAAGATTTTACTTCTCACTTCTTCTTCTATTTGCAGATGTCCTTTGACATTTGGATGAATGCCATCTGCTTGCATAAGACTTGATGAGACCATTTCCTTTATTGATCCTTGCACAAGGGTTAAATTATATTGATTCGCTAAATCTACATACATATTTTTAAAATTATCTGTATATCTTGATCCGTAATTAGGAGGAAGCTCCACTCCAATTAGCGCGACTGTGGATCCTTCATCTAGCGACATTCTTATCATCTCATCTAAATTTTTCTTTATTACTTTTTTGATAGACATTCCTCTCAAGCCGTCATTTCCACCAAGCTCTAAGATCACTAATTTTGGTTTATGCTCTTTCAATAATTTAGGGAGTCTATATAGACCTCCAGATGTGGTATCGCCACTGATTCCAGCATTTATAATTTTTATATTCATGCCCTTTGCATTTAAATTATGCTCAAGGATAGATGGCCAAGACTCTTGAATTTTTACCCCATAACCAGCACTTAAACTATCTCCTAAAACAACTGCAACATATTCATCTTTATTGAATTGAGTTGATGAATTTACTGATGAAGGAAGTGCCAGTAGAATACCTAAAAGCAAACCCAAGGATATTTTGAGCAATTTAATTTTAGAAGTTGAGAACATCACAAAAGAAGTTAACAGTCCGGAGGGCCTTTTGACAATAGTTAAGGATATAAATTTATCGGTTGAACAAGGTAAACCAGTATCTTTGGTTGGGCCATCTGGCTCTGGCAAGACTACACTTTTGGCTATAATGGCTGGTCTTGATTTGCCGACTGCTGGAACTGTTAGGTTGCTGGGATCTCAAATTACAAGTCTTGATGAAGATAAGAGAGCTCAAATTAGAGGTAAGGATGTTGGCTTTGTATTTCAATCTTTTCATTTGATGCCAAGATTGACCGCTCTAGATAACGTCATGTTACCGCTTGAAATTTCAGGAGATCCTCAATCAACAGATAAAGCTTACGAAGCCCTAAAACAAGTTGGACTCTCAAAAAGGGCAAAGCATTTTGCGACTCAATTAAGTGGCGGTGAAAAGCAGCGAGTTGCTATAGCAAGATCCATTGTTAACAAGCCCAAAATATTATTTGCTGATGAGCCAACAGGTAATCTGGATAAAAAGAGTTCAAGCTCTATTACCGATCTTATATTTTCATTAAATGAACTCATCCAAACAACCTTAGTTCTAGTAACTCATGATCTGTCTTTAGCAGAGAAATGTGATGAAGTTTATGAACTCTCAGAAGGGCAATTATTGTGATTAGAGGCCTTTTATATGGCTTAAAGAAATTTTGGTCTGAAGTTTTTAGTGGCGACTTATTAATATTATTTTTATCAATTGTTTTAGCTGTCACATCGATCTCAAGTGTTGGATTTTTAGGTGACAGGCTTAAATCCTCCATGCAAATGCAGGCTTCAAGTATTTTAGGTGCAGATCTTGTATTGCGATCAGCATCTAAAATAGATTCAAAATATTTGGACTTAGCTGCAGCAAATGATCTTGATTCTGCTGAGATGTCTACATTTCTGAGCATGGTAATAACAGAAGACGATAATCTGCTTACTTCTATTAAAGCTGTAACTGCATCATATCCATTAAGAGGTGAATTAAAGATTGTTAATTCTCAGGGAACTAAAATTAAGCATTTTGGCTCACCCGAGCCTGGCAACATCTGGATTGAAAGAAAAGTATTAGAAAGTTTAGAGTTAATGGAGTTGGATAAGATTTCCATTGGTAATAAAAATTTTATAGTTAAGGGCATTATTGAAGATTATCCTGACAGGAACTCTAGCTTTGTAGGTTTTTATCCGGTCGCAATTGTGAATATAAATGATGTTGATGCAATGGGGGTGATTCAAACTGGGAGCAGAGTTGTTTATAGAAACCTTTTTTCAGGAACTCAAGACAACCTTGAACGTTTTAAGAAGTCTTTAGAAGGTATGCCAGCCAATATCAGAGTGCAAAATGCATTAGACGTGGGAGACAATCTTGGAGAAGATATCGCTAATTCAACAACCTTTTTTAATTTAGCTAGTCTTTTCACTATTATTATTTCTGTTATTGCATCCATGATGGCGGTAAGACGGTATGCAAGCAGAAACCTTCTTCATACTTCGTTAATGAAAGTCTTTGGAGCTTCAAAGTTATTTATTTTAGGACATCAAATTATGCAGCTCACACTAGTTGCTATTTTTGCTTCGTCACTAGGATTGATTTTTGGTTATGGGCTACAGCATCTTTTGCTTTCTACTTTACAAGGAATTATTAATACTGATTTGCCGCCGCCGTCATCACGACCAGTCATTCTTGGCTTCATTACAGCTACTTTTGTGATATTTGCAACAGCATCTCCCTATATAAAAATCCTAAGTGAAACTGAGCCTATCAGAATTTTAAGGAATGACTTTAATATCAAGCTATCGAGCAACCTCATGATTTATCTAGTTGCTTTTTTTACAATGTTTGGATTTCTAGGTGCTTTATTTCAAGACATAAAATTAATTATATACATAGTTATTTCATTGATCTTAGTCACTTTCTTTTTATATTTAATAGGCAGGCTGTTGATTTATGGGCTTTCCCGTGTGAAATTTTCTTATGGAACAGGTTGGAAATTAGGTCTAAAAAATATAGTTCAGCGAGGAAATGATAGTATTTTACAAGTAATTATATTTGGGCTTTCATTGTTATTTCTTGTGGTGCTTGCGGAAACAAGAACGGATTTGGTTGATTCATGGACCGAAACCCTCGATGAAGATACACCAAACTATTTTTTGTTTAATATTCAGCAATACAACCTTGATCCCATATCGAACTACTTCAAAAACCAAGGAAACGTCGTTCCAGATTTTACTCCTTTGATTCGAGGTAGACTTTTATCAGCAGCTCGACCTGGATCTGAAGATATCAACTTCGATAATCTTATGGAGCGTGAGGCAAATCTAACTTGGCAGAATCAATTACCCCTTAGTAATTCATTGGTAGAGGGCGAATGGTGGACTAACGGTAATGAGGTTGCAGAAGTATCAATTGATCGAGAGATAGCAGAATCAATGAATCTTAAGATAGGTGATGAGCTCACTTTTTCAGCTGGAGGCAAAACATTTAGTGTTACTGTATCTAGCTTTAGAGAAATTGAATGGCAAAGCTTTTCTCCAAATTTCTTTTTTATTCTTTCTCCTGCAGCAGGAAGAGAATTGCCCAATTCATACATTACGAGCATCAAGCTAGAAAACTCACAAAAGTTTATGAATAACTTTACTAATCGTTTTCCCACAATCACCAGTGTTAATTTAGAGGCAATTATTGAACAAGGTAAAAGCTCGCTAGCAAGCGCCTCATTGGCTGTGCAATATATATTCTTTCTTACGTTTATAGCAGGAATCCTAGCTTTAATTGCTTCTGTATATTCAAACAGAGATCAGCGAACCAAAGAAACGGCAATTATGCATGCCATTGGAGCCAGTAGAGCCCTAATTTTTAAATCAGCAGCATCAGAGTTTTTGATTTTGGGTCTATTATCTGCAACAACAGCAATTATATTCTCTATAGCTCTATCATCTGTAATTTTTATTCAATTTCTAGATCTAATTTATTCACCAAATTTATTAATTCTTGGATTGAGTTATTTGTTTGGTATTGGTTTTATATTTATTGCAGGCGTTATCTCAATTAGAAAGAGTATTTATGCCTCGCCAATGATCACTTTGAGAGATTCTTAGGTTTAGTTAATGTAAAATGCCTTACCTAATAGCAGGAGAGATGGCAGAGTGGTCGATTGCGCTACCTTGGAAAGGTAGTAACTGGGCAACTGGTTCCGGGGTTCGAATCCCCGTCTCTCCGCCAATCTCTATCGAGCTCTTTAATTTGCATGTGACAAATTTTAATTCTTCTATTAAAGTTATCTCAGGGTATTAAATAATTACTTATCAATGAATAAATTTTATGAAAATATTAGCGATGCGCTCAATATGCTTTATGGTCTAGAAAAAGATCTTAATATTGGGCATCTAACGCCAAATGAATTAAAAGTTTTTTATACCATTATTATTGGCTCTGCAGATAGCAGTGGAAGATCGAATATTACGGAAATTGTTGAAAAGTCTGGTATGTCGCGCTCTACAGTGTATAAAACTTTAAAGAAATTATCCTTAGAGGGCGTTATTCAACTTGCCCAATCAGAAGAAGATGGCAGAGAATCGCTTGTGATTTTAAATCCTGTCCATAATTAACCAACCAAAATAAGGTAATTTTTAGTGAAAAATTTTGTATTAAGTTCACTTACTGCATTTGTTTTTTCATCTGTGTTATGGGTTATTTGGTCTTTTTTTACAGTTCAATCTGGAGTTATTCCAAACTGGGTGGGCAGCCTTATTTACTTACCTCATGCTGCAAGGGTTTTAATGATAGTTTATTTTGGTTGGAGGTCTATACCAGGTTTATATTTGGCTGAGCTATGGGGGCCATATTTTATCGCGGAAGAAGCCTATAACGTTCCTTTACTGATGACGTCTTTAATTAGCGTGTTATCTGTTCCAGCTGCTTTGTATTCCTTGAAATTTTTTGGCTTCCCTCTCGGAACAACCCGTCAAAGTCCTTTGAATAAGAGAAATTATCAGCACATAGGATTAATCACCATGATATCTGCTTTTTTTAACGCTTTGCTCGTAAACTTTTGCTTAAGCCAGATGCATGTGAACTTTGAGCCTAAAACTGGAATGTTTGTTGAAGCGGATATTAATCAAGTGCTCAGATTTTTTATCGGAGATATGCTTGGAGTGCTGCTTGTGTTTGTGTTACTAGCAATTTTCCTTAAACCAATTTTGTCGAAGAGTTAGAAAGATTCGATCCACTCATTAATGATGTCCTCAAGAATGAATAGAGGCACAATACCTTGATCAAGAACAATTGTATGAAATTTCTTAATATCAAATTTATCACCTAGTGCATCTTTAGCTTTTTCTCTTAATTCTAATATTTTAAGCATACCCATTTTGTAGCTTGTCGCTTGACCAGGCCAGACAATATAACGCTCAATTTCAACTCTTACTTCGGTATCAGACATACCAGTGGTTGATTTCATATATTCCATGGCTTCTTCTCTGGTCCATTTCTTAAAATGCATACCAGTATCAACAACCAGTCTATTAGCTCTAAACATTTCGCTTTGTAAAACACCTAGCTCATCATATAGATTTTTAGTCATTCCAACCTCAACAGCTAATTGCTCTGAATACAAAGCCCAACCTTCAGTAAAAGCTGAAGTCCTATATCCCATCTTCCTGTATAACGTGAGGTCTTCATTTTCTTGGTTTAAGGCAATTTGAAAATGATGACCTGGAACAGCTTCGTGGAATGTAAGGGTTCTCATGCCGAATGTCGGCGTCTGCTTGATGTCATATAAATTTGCATAAAAAACACCTGGACGCGATCCATCCAGACTGGGGGCTTGATAATATCCTCCAGCAGCTGTTTTTTCTGAATATTCAGGAACAGCCCTAACTTCAACTGGGCTAACTGGAAATCTTTCGAAATAGGGTCTCACATCTTCTTCTGCCTCTTTAACCATTTGATTGTAATCTGCAATTACGATTTCTTTTCGATCAGGAGTATCGGCATAGAGCAATTCTGGATTTTCATTTAAATCATTCATCATTTCGCCTATTGGCTTATTGACCTCATAACCCAATAAAATAAAAATTTCTTTCATTCGGTTACCAATTCTCTCAACCTCTGCGAGACCAATTTGATGAATTTCTTCAGCGGTATAATCAGTTGTGGTGTATGACCTTAGACGAGATGCATAAAAGTCATCACCATTTGGCAGAGACCAAACACCATGATGCTGATTTGCTAGATCATAGTTGCTTTCCATGTATTGAAGAATTGATTTATATCCTGGTTTCACATCAGATTGAATAACCTCACTCAACTCATTAAATAAAGCTTGCTTTTTCTCATTTGAAATATCTAACTCATTTACTTTTCTGATAAATACCTGCATCAATGGATTATTATTATCTGTGTAAGCCAATAATTCTTTCAATTGCCTGATGACGTGATCAAATACAAATTTAGGAGCAAAGATACCTAATTTTTTTTGTTCCTCTAACCAAATCAAATCAGAATTCATAGAATCATCAAAGAGTCTGACTCTTTTAATATAATCTGTGTCTTCTCTGTAATTGCGTATGGGATGCGTATCTGTCATAAACTCAACGCCGTTGAGGTGATTGCCGCTGATTTGATTGAATGGATAGGAATGAAATCTAAAGTTCTCAAATCTATCAATGCTGTTTTCTGTATCAAAAATAGCTATCTTTTGAGTAACCCTTTGAACATCAGTTAAATTTTGTGGGTTATATTTTTTAAGCATCTCAAGATGTTTAATTGTATCTTGGTGATCTTTCTCACTATCTTTCAGGCTATCAATACTTAATTTTTGGTTATGTTTCAAGATTGTATTGAAGGGATCAAAAATTCCTATGTAAGTCATAAATTCCGGTGAATCTAACAAGCTTACTGTAAGCTCTTTAGCTAAATAATGATCTATTGAATAAGGTTTCATTAAAAATAAATTTACCAAATACAGCGATACAACAGCTAAGCCGCTTAACACTATATAACCAACGTACTTTAATAATTTTTTCATAATCGTTTATTCCTAATGTAGTATGTTAATTTTAACATTTAACAAATGAATAAGCATGAAGAATCCATTTCATTTAGCTATTCCCGTCAATGATTTAGCAAAAGCAGCCGATTTTTATGAAAACATACTTGGATGCGATAGAGGTAGAGAGAGTGATTCATGGATTGATTTTAATTTATTTGGTCATCAGCTTGTTTGTCATTATGTGCAGGAATCTTATATAAAAAATATAAATCCTGTCGATGGCGATGCAGTGCCTGTTCCTCATTTTGGAGTCATACTGGACTTTGATCAGTTTGATAGCTTGGCCGATAAGCTCAAGAGCAAAAAACAAAGTTTTATCATAGAGCCTAAGATCCGATTTGCCGGCAAGCCAGGAGAGCAGAGAACTATGTTTCTTCAGGACCCATGTGGAAACGCATTGGAATTCAAAGCTTTTAAAAGTTTAAACAGTATTTTTGAATCCTAAACTTCTTGCGATTCTAGGTTGAGAACAATGATACGGTGATAGAGATCTATAAAAGGTGGATGTCTTTTTAAACATAGACTTTTTTATCAACCAATCTCCAGAATCA
>Ga0181379_1000863_pt1 | contig 14440 bp, 9 predicted proteins | sample 2SPOviralmetaG_FD_130115 | JGI IMG/M metagenome (GOLD analysis project Ga0181379, IMG submission 130115) | Marine viral communities from the oligotrophic San Pedro Time Series (SPOT) site, San Pedro Channel, CA, USA - 2 SPOT_SRF_2009-07-10 | ecosystem: Environmental > Aquatic > Marine > Strait... | reverse complement strand
GTGTAGACTCTATCTCCCCAATCTTGGTTGAAGTGTTCTTTAAAGAGTTCTCTTTGAACTCGTAAACCATTCCTTTCGATGGAGTTGAATACCAATGGTACTCTGCTATTGTAAAATTCGTTGACTGGTGCATTAAAATGTTGTTTTAAATTATTATAATTTTTTTCACACGTTTCGTAATGTTTAACGATAGGAACTATTCTGCTAATATCCAACTTATCTTTAGCTCTTTGTTGTAAAATTTGATGTGCTTTAGTAGTTTCCATTTCATATTCGGGAGAAGCTAAAGAAACATCTATAATATTCCTATGCACAAAATAATGTAAAAATTCCTTCTTACCCCAAACGTATAATTTATCATAGCTATTAATTAATTCAGCAATATACTCGCTGTTTAATGGCATAGATTCGCTGTGGTTTATTGATATAATATAACCCTTATGTGCATCTACAGGATGTACATATACTAAAGATATTTTATTAGTTACAGGGTGAGTTTTATAGGAATATGGTATAACTTCTATGTAAGCTTCTTTGTAACCTTTATTATAAAAACCTTTTAATTGGTCAGTATTTTCAATTAGCCAAAACAATTAGTTAAATATACGAAAGATATTTCTAATATCCACCTCCCCCTCCACTATTTGGAGATATTGTTTGTGTAGATGTAGAAATTGTTAAAGTTTCTGGAGATGTTAGTTCTGGAGCTGATGAGATTGGTGTAGAAACTATCTGGATTAGGTTTATATCTGATCCTTCTCCATGATATTTTCCAGTCATAGCATTTCCTTCAGACATGTAATGATAATAACCTACATAACTTGTTCTGTTAGGTAATAAAAATTCATTTCCTCGAGTATATAAATATAAAGCAGTAGGTAAATCTGGGGAGGTTGTAAAATTATCATTAAAGGAGTTTATAAAACCATACCATTTGTAATCTCTTTCAACATCAGCTACTTTAGTTTTATTTAAATTAAAATCATAAAGATCCCAAAAAATGCTAACACCTTCATATAAATCAAATGCTATAGTTTGATCTTTTTTTATCAATAAATTGTAATCTTCTTCAGATATTTCGTAATATAAAAAACTAGTTCTTTTTTTAGTAAAAAACCTATTATATCCTCCGAGTTTATCATCTTCTTTTTGGGGTCTTCGTAGATATTGGTTTGGTATTTTTCTAGGTTTTAAATCTTTTAATTTTGGATAATTATTCTGATTAGTAACAATATCATAAGGATTATCATCATCAAAAGGAGCATCTGTTTGATTTATTGTAGATGTAATTATTTCTTTTCCACCTATTAAAGGTTGAGAATTTATTTCATTTCCTGTAGTGCTATTGTAAGAAATTAATCTAACATTTACCCCATCATTAGGTTCCTTACCAGAAAATGCTTTTCCATCTGATGTAGTATAGTAATAGCCTGTATATGATGTTTTATCTGAGGCGTAAACATATTCTTCCCCATTAGTGTATAAGTTTGATTTTATTTGAGATTTTGGATAATACATATTTTATTATAAAAAATCATTATTAGTAAATAATTGACCAAATCCTCTTATTTGAGATAAAACAGCTCCCCTACGATTCTTTTTCCAAACTCCTTGTAAACTTGATTTAGCATCATTAGTAGCATTCCCTTCTATAGTCCAAATAGTATTACAATTTATATCCCCAGGACATAAGTACATACCAATATGGGAAGTATCAGAAAATCCTGGTTTTCTTCTTTGCCAGTCATAATATATAGCATCTCCAGGTAATATTTTATGATTTTGAATCGCTGGTTTTAATTTTGAGGAATCACAATTTATAGGTACCCATCTTTTAATTTTTTGAAAATGGTTTTTACTATTTACTGTTCCTGGGTCCATAAATCCTCTATATTTTCCACTTCCTGGGGGTTGAGAATCAACTGATGAGGGTTTTACAGCATATCTAAAATCATTATCAACATTTTTAATATTATCTGGGTGCATAGAGTGTCTTTCAGGTGCATCAAAAATATTAGGATAATTAGATGTAGAAGAAACATAATCATTACCTACAGTAAAGGCTTGGTACCACCACAACCACATGGAATAATTACACCATTCTAAACCAGGTTTCCATTTTATAGATTTATACATTTCTTCATATGTAGGATCTAAAAATCCTTTATTAGGTTTAATTTCTAATTGGCCTACATAAGAAGCAGCTATTCTAATAATTCTCTTTCTTAATTCTGCATATTTATTTTTAATTGTAGAAGGGGTATTATCTATTACTTCTAGTGCTTTTTTAATTTGGGCTTCTAATTCTGTTGGAGTTTTATAAGCATTAGGATTTGTTATAAGTTCAGAAGATGTTCCTAAAGTTTGAGAATCTTCTTCTTTTACATTTGATACTACCTTAGTTTTTGTTTTTGATTCTTTTTCTTTTTGTAGTTTTTCTTTTTTAATTTCTTTTTCTGTTTTAGAAGCTTGTTTAGTTTGATTACTGTTATTAGTATTATCAACTATATTTTGAGTATTTACTTCTTCGTTATTTATTTCTTGTTCTGCTAGTTCTTCATCCGTATAAGGTACTGCTTCCACATATTCTCCTTCTTCACCTGATTCATTTGTACCCATTCCTGCACTTGTAGCTACTGTAGATAATTGAGTTTCCCACATGTTATCTTTAAGAGAATGGTCTATTCCTGTTACTAAAAATTTTAAAGTGCTTGGATAATTAGAAGGTAGAAATCTAGTATCTACTTTTATCTTATTATAAATTTTTATCCCACTTATCCCATCTAAAGTTAATTTTAAATTAAAAGGAATAAAACCCATAGAGCCTGGTCCTAAACCATTTAAATTTTTTTTAATTTCATCTTGAGTTTTTACTGCTTGTTCATAAGCAAAATAACTAGCATGAGTAGAAATTTGAGTAGAAATAAAATCTTCATTAATAGTTAAATCAGCATTAAATCCTAATAAGCCTAAATAATTCCCTATAGAAGTCATAGTTTTATAATCTTCTACTACGGTTACATTTTGGGATTCTAATGACCCCGTTTCTGCAACTGCATCTATTACATTATTTTTAAACCTATCTATTACTCCTACATTCCATTTTGAAAAAGCTGTAGAATTTTCACCTGGAATTTCACCATTTGCTGTTGCTCCTATAGTAATCATAGTAGCATAATTTTTATCTATTTGAGTAGTTAAACCTATATTTTTAACAAATGGGGAACTATTAATATCTGGGTTGCTTGGATCTTCTCTATCTTTTACCATTCTATTTCCATAAATGTCTAAAGTATAAATTTCTTCTGTAAAATTTGGAAGTCCTAATTTAGATGCTATTTGTTCAATTCCTGGGATAGATGTTTGATCTATAATATTAACAGTATTACCTGAGTAATCATTAGATTTAACATAATCATATCTTGGATTTTCAGGGTCTGTTTCAGGTGTTTCATCTGTTATAACAGGTTCTAAATTATTTAAACCTCCTAAACATTCGTTTATATCATTGCATAAAGTTTTTATAACTTCAAATAAACTAATATTATTTTTAACATCAACATCATCGAATATTTCTTGAATCCTATTAAAGTTAAAATAAACATTCATTATTTTTCCATACCTATATCCATTTTCTGCTACTTGGAATGGAACCAAACCTTTGTATATAGGAGGATTAGATTCTAAGTCATTTTCTGAGTAAGAAAAATTGTTATTATTTATAATTAGTTTTCTAGGATCAAATGAAATAGTATTTTGTTCTACATAACAAATATTTTTTTCAGGGTTTGTGTCTATAGTAATTAAGGGTTGACCTATCTTATTTCCTGTTTCTATTTTAGGTATTACTTTTTCTTGTAAAAAGTCTAAAAAAGTCCCTAATCTTATAAAATATGAATATTTAGGTTCATTAATATTTAAAGTTACTATTTCTATTTGATCTCCCTCATTCGTTATTTTTGGGAATAATGATTTATTCCATTCTTCTATATTTGCTTGAATTTGTTCGGGAGATAATGCGGTTTCATTTCTTACTGCTTCTTGAGCATTTTTAAGCATATCATCTTCACCACTTTCCCAAAACCATTTATCATTTTTTCCATACGAAGCATCGGCTGCTGTTAAAGATTTAGTTTGGTTAAAATTAGGATTTACAACTGTAACCCTAACAATATTATCTAATGATTCAGGTTTAATTTGACTTAAATCTAAATTATTTACTGATTCTCGTTCTGCTTTTACATTGTATTTAAATGCATTAACTTTGGTTTCTTCAAATTTTTGTCTAATTTGAGATTGTTTTTGTAAATCACCTCCACTAACTGTGTCAAAATATCTTAAACTATATAAATATTCTCTGATTCTATTTTTACCTTTTTGTTCTTGATCTAGAGTCATTTGTGAAGGTTCTGTGGAATCATCCTCATCATAGGTGTTTATAAGATCTGTATCTCCAAAAGAAACATCATCAGGGGAATCTATTATACTAGGTTTTAAATACATAGAATAAACGGCTAAATAAAAAGCTGTTAGCAGATTATCAAGTCCTATATAACTTAATAGTAATTTTTGTCTTTTTCTTTCGTCGTCTTTAAAGTCATTTTCATATAAGTAATTGAATCTGTCTATAGCTTTTCCATTAAAACCTTCTCTAAAAAAATCTTCTGGTCTTGTAGTTTTTGGTCCTAATTTGTTCCTATTATCATTTCCTAGTACAGGAAAAGCTTTACCAGGGTCTGATTCTCCAGGGTTAATTCCTTTTTGGAAATTAAACATTGTAAATGCTTCAGCAACATCAGCTGCAGGTCCTTGGCCAAATACTACTCCTGCAATTACAGCTGCACCATCAACATATTTATTCATACTATAGTGAGCAGACTCAAAAGAATATTTAACTGATAAAGTTAAAGCTTTTCCCATAACTCTATTGATTTCTTTTTGAAGTTGTTCACCAGAAGTACCTTCTACTTGAGGATCGTAACCGGTTCTTCTATAACTTGGTAAACTTGTTTGTCTAATAAATATTTTTTCAAAATTAGACCCCAAAGAAAATGAAGTATCCATTTCATAAACTAAACCATTACTTTGGTTATCATTTAAACCTGTATTATACCAATCTGTTAATATAGTTTGTAGGCCTGGATATAAGAATTCGTAAAAGTCTTTTTGATCATAATCAACTAAACTACTTTCATTAGCTTTTAAAATTTTCTCTTTTGCTTTTGTCTGTTGTTGAAGTTTTTGTTGGGGTGTTAAACCTGTTTTGTTTAAAGGTGGAAGATTTACTTTTAAACTTTCTATAACATCCCCATGAGATATAATTTCTAACTTAATATTATAAGACCCATCTTCTCCAAAAGTCCAACTAAAATTAGAAACTACACCAAATATTCCATCATAATTGCCTCCAGATGCTTTTCTTCTTTCTTCTATCATAGGCAACCATACTGAATAATCAGATTTATTATAGTCTGGGCTAAAGAAATATTCTTCATTCATTAGGGATTGATCTAGTGTAGTTAACTCTTTATAAGAGCTAAAGTAAAGACTAAACCCAAATTCTAAAAATATTGAATATCCAAGTCTTAAATATAAAACATCAATTATATCAAATTGATATTTATTAAAGCATTTTATATTAACAGTAGCTTTTTTTATAGAACCTCTATTTAACGTTTTTAAATCTGCATCTATTATTCCTGGCATAGGAGAAAATCCAAAATCTCCACCTATACCTCCAAACCCTCCTACACCATAAGCTATAGGATTTGTAGAAGAACCATCATCATTTATATCAGATCCTACCCCTGCTCTTGGAGTTTTAGAATATTTATTTATTCCTTCAAGTCCTTCTATGGAATTAGATAAACCATTAAATAAAACATTATTTTGAGCCAAAGTACTCCCTAAAGGAACATCCTGTACCATGGGATTTCCTTCAAGCATTTTCATTCTTTTTTCATCTATAGAAACTCCAGAACCTAATTTTATCCAAGCATTTTTAGAATTTAAATAAGTTATATCATCTTCAGATTTATTTATTTTGCCATGAATTTCTTGCCTTTGAAGGATTTGTTCTTGAACATATTTTTTAAAAGGTTCACCTAATATATTTCCCATAACTTATCTATTTAGAGCTCTAAATTTATTAACGATATCTGAATATTCCAAAGGTATTCTAATTTGAGAACCTACTGGTGGGGTTAATGAATTTTGGTCTAAATTATCATTTGAAATAGATATAATCCACCATAAAGAAGAATTACTATAATATTGTTGAGCTAAAGTATCAAATCTATCTCCAGCAGTAGTATATATATAAATATCATTTATAGATTTTGGTACAATAGGATAACGTACTGTACGATATATCCGTTTGCCATCAGGTGATCTTCTTCTTGGAATATTGCTATAACGTTTCATGCTTACTTAATTATTTTATACTATCTAATTGGATTCATATCATAAGGACTATTAGGGTTGATATAATTTTGTGATAATATTAATTGTGGGGAATTTGAAGTATCTACAATTTCATTATTATCATCTGTAATATTGTAGTCAAGTTTTTGCTTTTCAGGTCTAAAATCTTCAATAGGTGTAAAATTAAACCCTGAAACTTTACATATGTGGGGGAGTCTTTTTCCTATTCCATCAATTTCCCACGGAGATTCTTCAGGTATATCTAATGTTATAGAAGATATAAACCCTTTAAGATTAAAACACCAGTCTCCTAAAGTTAGTTCAACTAAAGGTCCACTCATATATCCTTCAGTTGTATAAGTTGGGGATAAATTTGATACTAAAAAATTTAATTTTTGATATTGTCTAACTAATTCTGGTTTTGATTGAGCTGCTACTGTAAAAGCTAAACTTATACTTCTTTCAAAACCATTATAATTATAAAATTTTTCTCCTCTACCCATATATTTAGTAGAGTTCCATTCACCGGTATAACTATCACTAAAACTATCTATATAAGCTCTAAAATGAATATAATCTTTTTCTAACATACCATTCTGAGGTGTTGAATTAACATCTAACGCCCCAATCCTAAAAGGAATTAGATCATCTACCATAAAAGAACCATCTTCACTATTAGACGTAGTAGGGGAAGTAGATCTATATATATATTGAGCATTTACCCTATCGATAACTTTACCTTCGCTACTCTTAAGTCCTGGGGATCTATAACTATTTCTATTAAACCCTGTATTATTATCTATTACTTGATCTGGGTTTGTATAGTTAGGGAATGATGAAGTTATTTTAGTTTGAAAATTAACTATTTTTGATCCTGGGTTTAGTTTATTATCTTCAGTTTCTTTACTAATCTCATTTAATTGTTCTTGGGTTAAAGTGTTTGGTGGTTTAAGATTGGTATTAGAAGTTAAAGTATTAGGATTATATACACTATTTAAATCTTTAATACCCCAACTAACACCCCCAGATTTACTATAATCATCTAAAAAACTACTTGAAGGAATATTTAAAAGAGTATAATAATCAGTTGATCCTGTAGGTGTTGTAAATAAATCTATTGGGTTAGGTGTTCTATTATATAAAGAAGGTGTAATTACTTTTCCTAATGCTAGATTAAAAATTTCACCTGTTGATTCTTCAGAATTTGCTAAAGGTGCCCAAACCCCAGTTGCTTTGCTTATTGAAGCTAGTTGGCCAGGATATCCTCCTCCTTCAGTAGCATAAATATCTCCTCCAAAACCATTAAAATCTATTTCTCCATTTGTAATTGTAACATATTTTTTACTTACTCCTAAAGGTTGGAAAAATAAATCAGTTGGATTTGCTGTTTTAAAATTTCTAGGTACATATGTTTTTGTAGCTAAAGTTCCTTTGGTTCCTGTAGCATATGGGTTTGTTAAAGTCTCTTGCCATGATATTCCATTATCACTAGTTAAATTACTATTAATAATTTCTCCAGTAGTAAACATATACATGCTAGTAGCATCATCCCCTGTTGGGTTTTTAAATAACTCTATTGGATTTTGTAACTTAGATATTGGAACAATAGGATCAAATGTGTTAGTTGAAATATTTGTATTTTCCCAAGTTAAACCTCCATTACTAGTAATTTCTATTATATTCTGATTTTCTCCAATTGAGCCTGCTATACCTGATACACTAGCGATTCCATTTCCATCAACTTTAATAGAGCCAGATAATATTTGGTCTCTCCCAAATGATGAAGGGAATTTAATACTTTTACCCTGTCTATCAATATCAGCAAATCTTAAACTTGCCCCTATAGGTATATTAGATAAAGGCATTGAATTACTGCCTATATACTCAGATTTACTACTACCAGCTATTGTAGGTTTGGTATAAGGGGAAATAGTAGTATTTTTTATTACGTTATCCCAAGTTATATTATTAGAAGAATCAATATAATCAAGATCTACACCACCATGAAATAAAAATTGTCGTGGGTTATTTGAATCCCCAAAATTTTCAATTTTACCCCCAGCTATGTCAATGAATTTCTTAGAAGCTCCCCAAGGTGCCCTAAACTCACTTGTAATTCCTTCTCTACTAGTATCAGATCCACCTAATCCTGTTTGAAATTTTATAAAACTTTCAGTATAAGATTCATTGCCTAATACCCTTAAAGTTCCTCCTTGATTATCTTTAGCAAATTGAATATGAGTTTTACCTATTCCTGCTGCTGAATTAGGACCTCCTGAATATGAAAAAATATTAGGACCTGCAAATACTCCCCGATTGGTATCAGCTAAATCTACTAACCTATTACCTTTCCCCGAAGGACTGCCTATTATTAAAGGAGCAACATCTGAATAAGTTGTTAATCCTGTAATAAGATTTATTCCTTGTTTATCAACATGACCTCCTAAAAACCCAATACCAGCTTGAGCTAAAGTAGATAAAGGAGTGTAAATTCCTTCATTTAAAGCTGCTTTTTTCCAATCTAGCTTGCCACTTGCTTGTGTTGCAGGAGCAATTCTTGATAATATATTTTGTTTAGCTACAAATAAAGGTCCACTTACTGATTTTAAATCGGTAAAATATTTTCCTAATCTAACTACATCATCTAATGCATCTAAAGGGGCTCCTATTCCACCTCTTAGTAAAAAATCTCTATCCCCAAGATTTCCTGAGATTGTATCTTCATTGGATGGAATTTTAGATTTAATATAAGGTTGATTACTACTACCTCCTCCTAATCTATCTTTTCCAAATTTTAAAGATTTTAAATCAGTTTTATATGTTAATAAACCACTACTCACTCTATATATTCCCTATTCCCTCATTTGGTGCTGTTTGGTCATATGAGTTTGATGGTTTTTGACCATTTAAGTCTAATGATGATGGTATAGGTTTATTAACTACATTTGGATTACCATCTAATGAATAATTATAATGTAATGTTGATTGGTCAGTTGCTCCTACTGGTGTAGGAATATCACCTCCATTTGCTTTTGATAATGGAGATCCTTGTTGTATTAATTTATCTTTTAATCCCATGATTGTTGTTTTTTATTATAAATATTTAAAATTATTGAATTTCTCGTTCAGATTGGGCTATACCCGCTCCTACTTTTTCTCCAGCTAATTCTATTGTTGAATTTTTACTTGCAATGATTTCTAAAATTTTATTGGTTTTTTGCATACTTCTTTCAAGAGCAGAATTATTTGTTTTATTTTCATTTACTACTACGGTTTCTGTTTTTCTTTGAGCTTTATTAGAAGCCATAGCGGCATCAGCAATTCCAGGGGCTGCTACAAATTGGTCATTATCTGATAATTCAAATAATCCTCCTTCTGCTGGTGAAACTTGTGTTTTACCATCTGCCATTATCATATCACCTGCAGGTTTTTTATATTTATTATATAAAGCTATACCACCTGCTACTGCTGCTGCGGCTGCTGCAACAGCTAAGACAGGACCTACAATAGGAATACTAGCTACTGCCATAGCAGCATTAAGGGCTAGCCTTCCTACTGATAAAAGTGCTGCAGCAGCATCTTTTGCAAAATTTCTTAAAGATATTACACCTTCTAAAAGTTTTTCTTTATTTAAAAATTTCTGTAAGAATAATTTAGTTGATAATAAGCCATTGCCCATGGCTTGTGCTACATTTATTGCTTGATCTTTTAAAAATATTAAACCTTTTACAATTAAATTTTCTTTATTAAACCCTAAACCAATAGCTGTAAGTCCATTATTTACAAGTAAAGCTGCTTGAATTGCTAAATCTTTTGCTAGAATAGCTCCTTTATAAAAAAGTCCTTCTTTTGTAAACTGTTTTTTAATTCCTTCATATACATTACTTAATTTAGCTTGTGCATTAGATTTAAGCTGAGTTGCTAGTCCTTGGTTTTTATAAAGATTACTTAATTTTTCAACTTTATTTCCATTTTTTGCTAAGATTGTTGCTCTTCCTTTTGCTAATACTTTTTGTTTATCTGTTATTAATCCTAACTTATTAAGAATATTTGCCCTTGTATGAGCCCCTAGTGATTTTTTTTGGAATGCTAATTCTCCTTTAGAAAAAGCTAAAATACTTTTCTTAGCCTTTGCCATGGATTTTAACCCTTTTCCAATTCCAAGTGTAAGAAGTTGTATACTTTTAAAACCACCAACTATTAATAATAAAGGTTTTAAAATAGGACTAAATTTAGCTACAAATTTACTTATTCCTACTACCATATCAGCTATAGTTGAAGCTATAGGCATTATAGCTTGTGCTACATCATTAAAGATTTCTTTTAATCTTTCTACTGAAGCTGCAAACTTTTCTTGTATGGATTGGGATTTTAATTGGTTTCTTACTCTATCTTTTCCTAATGCATTTTCTATAAATGCTTGGGATTTGCCTTCTTCTTTTAACCTGTTATAGGCTTCTAACATTGTTTTATCTTTACCACCTAATTTAACTAATGCCTCTCGTTCAATTAAACTGTTTGCTAACTGATCTCGCGTTAATCCTGCTGCTTTAGCCATAGCTTCCTGTTGGATAACATTCATTTTTTCAAATTCAGCTGCTGATCCTACTTGTTTAGCTACTTCAGCTGCTGCACCCGCAATATCACCCTTTAATGCTAATTGTCTTGCATTTTCTAAATTTAATTGTTTACCCGTAAGTAGTTCAGCATTTAATTCATTTTGTATAGAACCTTCAAAATCTAATAAACTAGAAGCTATACTTTCCATTTCTGCAAAAGATAAAGCTAATTTTTTAGATGTCATTAAAGTTCTAGCTAAAGCTTTAGGTTGGTTTCTTAATGTTAGTAAAGTTGCTTTACTTACTTTACTAATACCTTCTAGTAATTGTTTAGTACTGAATGAAGTGCCCTCTTGGGCATTCATTACATCTAACTGTCCCTGTAGAGTACCTACATTGTCCTTTAAATCATCTCCTTGGGTACCCGTTATTTTAGCAATGTTTCCTATTGTTTCTTCTGTAAAACCTGCTTGTGCAGTTAATGCTGTAAATGATTGTACTAATTCATTACTAAAACCTGTAGCTCCATTAAATTGTTGATTTAAGGACATAAATCCTTTATTTAATTCAGCTGTACTAACCATTATTTTATCAGAACCTATAGCAATCTGAGTAAAATTCTTTTGCATTGCTAGACTTTCGTCATAGCTTACTCCTATATTTTTAGCAAGTTGACCTGTTAATTTGTCTACTTGCATCATTGAAGAAACTAATAGAGTAAAAGCACCTTGAATTAGGTTTGCTGTTGTAAATTGAGCTTTAAGTTTTTTTCCTACTTGACCTAATAGTTCAGACATAGCCATAGTTGAAGTTATTCTTCCATCTTCTAGTTTTTTAACTTCTTTTATTTTATCTTGTACGTCTTTTAAATCTTTTTTTGCTTTTTTATTGCTTTTTCCTTCTTTCTTATTTTTCTCTATAGTAACTAATAATTGTTCTTTTTTAATTTTTAGGTTATCTAATTCAACAGCTTTTTGATTTTTAGCAAAATCAAATTCTTCTTGTTTTAATCTTAAAATATCTTTAGTATTTGATACTGCCTCAGCAATTCCAAAATCTGGGAGACCTATTTTTTGAAGAGCTTTCCCAACTCCCTCTAATATAGCTGGAGCTGTTCCCATAACTTTAATTATGTTTTCTTCAGCTATTATTCTTGCTTTAGCCTGGTCAATTATTTTATTTCTTAAATTGCCTTCATCTGATAATTCTGCATTAATAGAATTTAAAGCTTCTTCTTCTTTTTTTAAAGCTTTTTCCTTAGCTTTTAATTGGTTACCTATAAATTTTCCACTATTAATTTCTCTAGTAAGTTGAGCTATTTGTAAGTTTGCAGCGTTTTTTGCTAATCTTAATTCTTCTCCTCTTTGATTAACTTTATCTTCTATTGTTTTAAGTTCTTTTAAACTTAATCTTGAAATATCTGATTGATCATTTGCTAATTTAGTTGCAAGACTTTCTAATCCTTTAAAAGCTTTTTTAGCCCTATTTGCACCTGAATTTACTCCAACTAATTCATTTACAGATTCTGCTAATGCATCTCTAATACTATATATTTCCCTAGATGCTTCTTTTAAATCTTTGTTTATGTTTTTTTGGAGTTTTTCAAAATCATTTAAGGATCCATTATTTTTATTAAGAGCATTATATTGATCCTCATAATATTTTTTATCAGCAGCATTTAAACCATTAATATCCTTTTTTCTAGAAAGAATATCATTAAGTTTTCCTTTTATTTCTTCTAATTTTTCTGCTTCAGTCATTAAAGATAGTGTTTATTATAAATATTAAAAAAATTAATTATTTATATGAACTTTTACCTTGGTAAGGTTTAGAAGCTTGTGCAAATGCAGGAACATTAGCTGTACCATCTGGATTTAAAAGATTTGATTTACCTTCATTATTAGCTTTATCATATTCTTTTTTCTCATCATCATAAAATTTTTGAATTTCTGATAAAGTAAATTTTCTTAACCATGTAGGCATGTTATATACTGTGGCATAATCATAACCGCCTTTACCGTGAAATAATATTTGATGTATTTGGGTAAATAAATTAACCCTAACTTGAGGAACTATATTAGACGTCAGGCCAAAAAAAGTTGAGTCCTATAGGGACTCTTACCTCCTCTCCATCATCACTGATGAAATTTAAATCTATATCTGGTTGGACTTCATTAATATATTCTCTTAAAGCTCTAGAATCTCTAGCTAATAAATAATTATCAACAAATTCTCTTATAGCTTTAGGTTCTGTTTCTTCTCCTACTGATGTTATTATGTATTTTAATCTAGTAGATAAATCAGGTGAAGCATCTTTATTTATTTTTTTAAGACCTTCTAATTCTCTAGTGATTTTACTTTCATCATGACCATCTAGTATTTTAAATGTAATGTCATTGCCCGTATGAGGTAATTTATATTTAAATTCATTTTTTCCTTCGGTAATTAAAGAGGCATCAAATTCTTTATTTTTTAAAGTTGTTAAATCTAAACTTTGATCTTCTCCTAAATAACTAAAAGTGTAATCTTTTCCATAACCTAAGATTCTAGTAGCAACAAATATTGCATTTTTATCGCCTATAATTAAATCTTTTAAATTAATTTTAGATACAATAACAGATTCTAATAATTTATCTAAAACTGTTCCTTTTTCTATGTATGCTTGGTTAGTTAAAATATCTTCTTCTTTAGCAGTCATATATTTTATTTCTACTTTTCCACTTGATAATGGGTGGTCTTTAGGGTATACTAATCCTCTTGAGGGTAATTCTACTTCTTCAGTAGGGAATTTAAATTCGGCCATAATCTTTTATTAGTTAATAACTTTAATTTATTATAAATATTAATATAAAAAAGGAGCTTGACATAGCCAAGCTCCCTTTAAAAAAATATTTAATTGTGTTTAGAAATTTAATACACAATAATCAGGTTGAACTGTTAAAGCAATTTCTTTTGCTTCATTTTCAGTATCCCAGTTATAATCACCAAATGTTGCTTCAGTAATTAAAGCACCTTTTATTACCCACTCAGAAACAATATCACCTACTGGTCCTAATACATTAACTGTAAGATCTTTTTTATAAAAATCACTATACCCATCTCTACCAGTAACTGATTCGTGATGTAATCTTACCCATTCCATTACTGCTTGAGCTCCTGAAGGTGTAATTGGATCAAATAGTGTCATAGCTATTGTTCCCCAAGTGGTTTTACCTTTTACAAATCTTTGAACATTAATGTGGTTCAAAGGAACTGTACCTTGAGATACGTTTATAGCTGCTACCCCTTTAATCATAAAGCTTGGAATACCATCCATATAAAGGATAAACCTATTAGCTTGCTTTGGTTCAAAAGCGGTAAAAAATATTTCGTTTGGATCTAATACTGGCATGTTGTTCTAATTTATTTCTTGTTATAAATATCTAATTCTTTAATTTTTATGCTGGGAAAGTAGCTCC
>Ga0181379_1000861_pt1 | contig 14449 bp, 8 predicted proteins | sample 2SPOviralmetaG_FD_130115 | JGI IMG/M metagenome (GOLD analysis project Ga0181379, IMG submission 130115) | Marine viral communities from the oligotrophic San Pedro Time Series (SPOT) site, San Pedro Channel, CA, USA - 2 SPOT_SRF_2009-07-10 | ecosystem: Environmental > Aquatic > Marine > Strait... | reverse complement strand
TATATATATGAGTGATTCGCCTGTTTCTCTTTCGAGTCTTATGACTCCAAGTAAGACCGTAAGTATTGATTTTCCTGGATATTCAGGAATGTCTGTTGATCTCTGCTACTTAGCAAGAGAAGAACTGTTGAAGCTACGCAAAAAATGTGTAACTACAAAGTTTGATAAAAAGACTCGTCAGCCTGAAGAAGTATTGGATGAAGAGAAATTTTTAGTAGAATATTGTAAAGCAGTCATTAAAGGCTGGTCAGGACTGAAGTATCGTTACCTAGAAGAGCTTCTTTTGGTAGATGTCTCAGAGCTTGACCTTGATGATGAACTAGTGTATAGTCAAGAAAATGCAGAAGTATTGATGAAAAACTCTTCTACATTTGACTCTTGGGTCACCGAAGCAGTAGGTGACCTTGAAAATTTTACGAGCAACAAGTAGCCGAAATACAAAAGCTACTTGAGCGATATGTTCGAGAAAGTTCACAGATTGACGTAGATAAGTATTTACTTATTTGCGAACAATTAGGTCAAGAACCTGATCCTGCCAAAATGCCGCTGGACTCTTCTAATTTTCCAGAAGAAGTTCAAGTGGCATTTTTTGTATTTTCATTGTTATCCGATTACTGGGAAGGCATGTCTGGAACATATATGGGAAAGCACTGGAATGGTTTAGAATATATATTTGAACTATACAATATAGAGAATCCCAAAACTATATTCTTCTTTATGAAACTTTATGAAGCCGTTCTTATAAAATATAGATCAGAAGAATCAGATAAAAAACGTAAAGCAGAGGAGCGTAAAGGAAAGTCTGCAGGAGGTGGAAAACAGTACACCCATAATGTGCGTGGCTAATGGCAGCGAATGAAATTAACTTAACTATTAAGATTACCGAAAAGGGTAATCTTAAAGTAGTTGGTCAAAAAGCAGAAAAAGCTGCAGCAGGTTTAGATAAGACTGCAAAATCTGCTCGTACAGCCGATCGAAATTTAAAAGGCGCTTCTCAGCAATCTGCCAACGGTACCAAAAACTTTTCAAAAATGGCACAAGGTATATCAGGTACCTTGGTGCCTGCCTATGCTACACTAGCTGCAAATGTTTTTGCAATTACTGCAGCATTTAGTTTCTTAAAAACCGCCGCAGACTTTAGAGTAGTTACTGAGTCTCAGATAGCTTTTGCTTCCGCAACAGGCATCGGCGTTCGTAGTATAACAAAGGATATACAACAAGCTTCAGATGGATTGGTTTCTTTTACAGATGCCGCATCCGCAGCTGCTATTGGTGTAGCTTCGGGATTGAGCCCAGATCAATTAAGAGGGTTTGCAGCAGGAGCAAAAAATGTATCCGTAATCTTAGGAAGAGATGTAACAGACTCTTTTAATCGTTTAATTAGAGGTGTTACAAAAGCAGAGCCCGAACTTCTCGACGAATTAGGTATTATTCTTCGTCTAACTACTGCTACGGAAAACTATGCGGGTCAATTAAATAAGAGTGTTAAAGACTTAACCCTATTCGAAAAAAGCCAAGCCGTAGCAGTAGAAGTCCAGTCGCAGTTAGATAAAAAGTATGGAGCAGTTGCCGCAGCAGTTGAGCTTCAAGGAAATTCTATAGCAAAATTGGGAATCGCTTTTGAGAAAGTATTGAATCCTATTAAAGAATTTATATCTGTGCTTGCGGAGCCAACAGCAGAGTTTTTTACTAGAAATATTGGATCTTTGGCAGCAGCATTAGCTCTTATTGCTCTACCAATAACTAAAGCTATTTTGCCTAGTCTAGACCAATGGGCTGAAAAGTCAAAAACCTCCGCTTATAGAATTAAAAAAGAACTGGTAGAAACTAGAAAAGAAATCGAAGAGCTAGAAATAGCACAAGCACGATTAAGGGCAGCTGGAAAGGACCCAGCTCAAATGGCGGCTCAAGCTGTTGAAGGCGTTCAAAGTAAAGCTTCAGGCATTGTAAAACTTCAACAAGGAAAATACACAGAACTTACAAAAAGAGAAATTTCTTCTTTGCTCATTCAAGCTAAAAAGGGCAAAGGCGCTGTAACGCAAATGTCGAAAAAGATGGAAGTTCAATATATTGCGTCTCTTAAAGCCATGAAAGGTCAAACAGCTGGTACTTTTTCGTGGATAACAAATCGCCTAGATAGATTTTACACCGGTTTTCAAGTTAAAACAAAACGTATGCAGGCTCGTTGGGAAGTTGCTATGTTACGAATGAAGCAGGCAACTTCTTTATTTGTAAAGGGCGTAAACAAACTAATGAAAGCTATGGGTATTGTGGGAGTTGCACTTCTCTTAAAGGATTTAGCAGTAGAAGGCGCAAAAGCCATGGGTTTTTTGGCGGATACTCAAGCAGATTTAGACAAAGCGGAAGCTTTAGAGACGCTGGCAGAAAGATTAAAAAATACTACAAAAGAATTTTCTAAGTTTGCAGAGATTCAAAGCGAGTTTGCAAAAACAGATCAAGGATTCACTCTAGAAAGCCTAAATGCTTTATCGAACTTTATAGGAACTCAAGGGTCTGTATTTGCAGACATAACAAAAGAGTACAAAGCTTTAAAAGATGTAGTAGGAGAAGAGTCAATAATGGGCGATATAGGCTCTGTAGCAGGAATGGTGGATCTTTCAGAGCAATTAAGTGAGTTAATGGAAAATAGTGCTGAGTCTGCTGTTGGTTTTGTACAAGCGTTAAAAGCAGCAAATATTCAAGCACAGCCTTTGGGCTCTGAATTACTGAATATTGCAGAAAAAATGGCTGGAGAGGGTGGTTTAGCCAACTTATCAGACAAAGATTTAGACAGATTCCAAGAACTTTTAAAATATTTTACAGAATTAGGACAAAAAACTACTATTCTTCAGCAAAAGGAGCAAGGAATAAATGAGCAGTATAGGAGAAGAGTTTCTTCAATTACTCAATTTAGTACAAGTGTTACTAGCTTAATAACAGAAATAGAAAAAACTCTTCAATTAGAGGGTGAAGTTACTACAAACAATGCAGCTCGAGTAGAGAGCTATAAACAGCAGCTAGCCTTTTTGCAACAAATAAGAGATGTGGAAATTGAAAGAGTACTAGCAACTAAAAGATTGAAACTTGAAGAAGAAAAAGGTAAACGTTTTAATCTTGGAGGGTTTTCTGTAGGAGCAACAAGTGGTATTGCAGAAGAACAAGCTCGTCGTCGAGCAGTTTCAGCGGCTCAAATAGCACTAGAAGATGCAGAGCGTAATCTTGGTCTTGCTAAAGACGGAGAAACTGAAGCAGACGATAAAAAGCTGCAAGAACTAGAATTAAATGTTCAACTTGCAACAGAAGCCTTAAAGAATCTAAATGCAGAACTCGACTTTGGTAATCGACTTGTTACAGGAATAGCAGATAGTTTTGAAAGCAGTTTTGCTACAGCATTTGAAGGGATTATCACAGGTACAATGAGTGTAAAAGATGCATTTCTTTCTATGGGTAAAAGTATTCTTTCAATGATTGCTAAAATGATCGCAGAAATGATAGCATTTAAAATCGTTTCTAGTATTATGGGCGCTTTTAGCTTTGGGGGCGCCCAAGCTGCGGGCCAAGTATCTCAATATGGTGTCGCTGGAGGCATGCCCGCACCTGTAACTCCTTTGGGAGGTGGTGGGGGACCTCGATATGGTGGTATGTTTGAGCCTAGTCCAGGTTACAGAGACGGTGGTATTGCAAAAGGTCGACATGCTGGATACCCTGCAATTCTCCATGGAACAGAAGCTGTAGTGCCTCTTCCAAATGGTAACTCTATTCCTGTAGAGCTAAAAAATGGTGGAAGTCAGAACAATAATGTAGTTGTAAATGTATCTGTAGATGGCAATGGCCAAGGTTCACAAAATATGCAGTCAGATAGCTCTCAAGGCGTAAATCTTGGAAAGGCAATAGCAGCGGCAGTACAACAAGAAATAATGAATCAAAGAAGAAATGGTGGGATGCTTAGTCCCTATGGAGCATCTTAATGGCTACATTTAGTTTTACAATGACTTCAGGAGAAGTAGATGCTGTAAAGGGCACTAGTGGTGCGGCTGCTTTTGAAGCCGTAGCAGATCGAGGACTATCCCGACAAGCACAGCAACGAGTACTTGTTGCAAAATTTGGCGATGGATATGAGCAAAGAGTAAGAGATGGTGTAAATACAAAAATAGAAAATTTTAATATTTCTTTTAATAATCGTACCTCAGATGAGATTAACCTGATTGCAGGATACTTAGATAGTAAATCTGCACTTAGTTTTACTTTGGTAATTACAGACGCTTTTTCAAGTGGAAGTCTCACAACAAGCAGCATAAAAGTAGTTTGCGATACCTATCAAATTCAATATGGGCATACAGACTACCATAGTTTAACAACAACTCTACGAAGAGTTTATGAGCCTTAAAAATGACAGATTTAATTGATGCAGTACAGGATGATGGAATTGATGATAACCTTGTAGAGCTTTTTGAGGTTATATCTCCTGATGAAGGTACTAGATACTATTTATTTAATGGTCTAGATGATGGGACAGATAAAATAGAATTTCGAACAAATGATTATTTTGCAATTCCGATTCAAATAGATGGTATAGACATGAGTTCAACAGGGGCGGCTCCTCGTCCAACTTTAACTGTTGCAAATATTCCATCCCTTACAAAAAGCCTGAATAGTAATGAAGAGTTATTACAAGATATTAAAGTAGCTTTAAATTTTGATACAAATGATGATTTAATTGGAACAAGAGTAATTTATCATAGAACTTTAAAATCAAATACAGATAACAATAATGTAAATTCTCCAGAGTTTCCTCCTCAAACTTTTTATATAGATAGAATTGCTTCAGAGAATAACATATTTGTAGCCTTTGAACTTGCTTCACCCTTTGATATTGAAGGAGCAAAGATCCCTCATAGAGTCGTTATTGGAAAATACTGTCCTTGGCAATACCAAGGAGTTCAACTAGGTCTTGGAGGAGGCTGTACTTGGCCTTTAAATAATCAACCTTTTGCAGACCCTAACAATAAAGGTTTATACTTTGAGAGTGATGATGATTTGATTAGTAGAGACTTAGTTACTGGAGGATTTAGTGCTTGGAGTAACAGTACTAGCTACACTGCTACAAATAAAGTTTTTACGACAGATACTGTAAATGGGCATAGTCATACCAGAGTTTGGGAAGCTATTTTTGCAAACAACGGTAAAGACCCAAGAACTTATAGAAAATTTTGGAAAAGAATAGACCTTTGTAGTAAAACTTTAACGGGATGTAAAAAGAGATTTCAAGGAAACTATAGCGGTTCCACTTTGGATCAAAACGTACCTTTGCCGTTTGGAGGCTTCCCAGGAAGCAAAAAGTTTAAGTGATTGATGAAATAAAAGAACATTTTAAAAAAGAATATCCTCGAGAAGGTTGTGGTGTAATAGGAATTGTAAAAGGCAAAAAGAAGTGGTTTCCTTGTGAAAACATTGCGAAAGAGGAAGAAGATTTTATACTATCCTCTTCAGAATATTTAGAGATAAAAAGCAAGTGTGATATTTTTGCAATTGCACACAGTCATCCAGATACTACAAATGATGCTTCTGAGTATGATATAAATTGCTGTAATGCCCTAGGAATACCTTACTATATATTTAGCTATCCTGATATGAAACTAAATATATTACAGCCAAAAACAAAAGCGTACCCTCTTATTGGAAGAGAGTACGAATTTGGTGTTACAGATTGCTTTGAAGCTATGAGAGATTATTTATTGGAGCAAAATATAGAAATACCTCCAAGAATACCATTCGAAGATAATTGGTGGGAAAATAGTTTAGATTATTTTACAGAAGAAAATATCAAAAACTGGAATCATGTAAAAGTAGAGACTCCGCAGAAAAATGATGTATTAATTTTTCAAGTAAGAGAAAACGTTGCAGATCATTGTGGAGTCTACCTGGGAAATGATATTTTCTTTCATCACGCAGAAAACAGACTTTCGTGCAGAGAGCATTTATACCCATTTTGGGCACAGCATATAGTAGGAATTTACAGGCATGTTGCGTAAAGTATATTTAGAAGGCGAAATTGGAGAGAAGTTTGGCAAAGAGTTTGAAATACAAGCAAATTCTTTTGGCAAAGTAATTCAATGTTTAGAAGTTAATTTTCCAGAATTTCGAAATTATATTATTGATTGTGCTGAAAAAGGTATTAATTTTACTTGTCAAGTTGCCGATAAACCAATTGAAGATGAACGAGAGATCCTTTTAGAGTACGAAGAAGGGGATATGATAATTACTGCTATTCCTGCAGGGTCTAAGAGTGGCGTAGGCAAATTACTCGCAGCAGCAGTATTAATTGCTGCAGCGTTTATTATTCCTGGGATGCTTCCCTTTGCGACTGAATTAGTTTTTGCTGGCGGAACCATGACTTGGGGCACCCTTATTGGCACAACCCTTTTAGCAATGGGTGTTAGTTTAGGTATGGCGGGAATTCAGCAGATAATGGCTCCAGATCCTTCTGTGGATAATCAACAAGATGAGAGTTATCTTTTTCAAGGGTCAGGTCAAAATATATTAGAAGGCGACCCTGTTCCTGTTCTTTATGGTAAACTAAGAGTACCAGGTCGCCCTGTCTCTTTCGAAGTTAAAAACGCTAATCAAACATTTATTGATATGGCGGAAGGCGGTTCCAACTACATTGGGCCAAAAGACCCAACAAGTGGTGGCGGCGCTGGAGGTGCTGGCAGCAATGATTCTATAACGGAGACCCCACGATATGGCCGGTGATTTAGGAAGATTTTTAAATACCCCCACGAACTTAAATGCTCGCGGTACTCAAACAGGAGATACTGAGCAGTATGTAGGTATTGTTGATATGATCTGCGAAGGCCCTATTCGTGGTCTTGTAGATGGAAAACGTTCTGTATTCTTAGATAATGTACCTTTTGAAGATGCAAAAAATGTAGGCTCTCCTTTGAGTGCTACTGGCGGTACGTATGGGGGGTCGACTTTAAGTGTTACCAATGGGGGCACTACAGGAACCGCCAGCGGATACACCTTTAATACAAATGATGTTGGCAAATATATAGTTATTGAAATAGCTAATCAACAATTTTCAGGGGCACAAATTACTGCAGGAGAAGCTTATAACGGTTTCTTAATGATTACCCTAAATAACTCAACTTCTGCAACTATTCCAACAACTTATAATAATAATTTACTTTTTGCAAAGTTTACAAAAGGAACAGCCCTTAAAGATGATACTTTAGATCTTGAAGGAGAGGTAAATGTAAATACAACTACTCATGATCATATATTTCGATCAAATGACGCTCCTACGTCTATAAGCATTAACACAAGCGTAACACATACTTTAAGAATTTATGCGGCCTTTAAAATTGCATCAGTAAATACTGGCTCAAACTCTATGACTCTGAACACTAGTTCGGGAGCTAGTTATGCTACTACTTGGCCACAGGGTACAGGAAATTCGAATTTTTGGGTTCAAGATGCTCGTCCTGTAGAACCCTCTTTAGTAGGTCCTGGTGCTGCAGCAGCAAATAATATTAAAAAAGTAGAAGCATCTACGCTACAATTTCGTAGGGGTACTTCAAATCAAGGTCCTTTTTCTGATGTAAATGGAGTTGCCGGCGGTATAACTGTCACAGGAAGTGGAGCCAATACTCCAGTTAAACAACCGGCGACTCTTCCCACAGAAGTAACTGCAGCAGGATTTTCTTACGGCAGTTGGGATAATGGTAGAGGTAAATATGATACTTATGGGTATCCTCCAGGCCAATCATTTGCAGATAACTCAGGAGTTGTTGTAACAATTCCTGCGAGCGGCTCTGGATTAAGTTTTGGGTTAAACGGTAGTCAAATTTCTCAAGTTGATGAAGTAAATATTCGTATTGCATATAGTGCATTGTACACAATGAATACAGAAAATGCAGATAAAGAATCTGCTCATGCTCATTATGTATTTCAAATTCAAACAACTCTAGATAGCACTAATAGTGACTGGAAAACTTTATTTAGCCAGCATGGAGGAACTGTTGTTCATTCAGGAAAAACAACAGCTCCTACTGCATTTGATCATACAATTGGATTAAATAGATTTAAACCTTTTGATAATTTTACTATTCGAGTAGTTCGTTTAACAAGACCTTCAGGTATGCCAGTATGGGCAGATGGAACTGCAGGAGGACGAACAGATCGTGATAAGTGGCAAATGCAGGCTCAAGCAGCCATTAATGCGTCTGGCCTTAATGCAACTATTAAAGATAAATTAACTTATCCATATACTGCTGCCGCTGCAATTACTTTTTCTTCAAAAGAGTTTAGTAACTTACCTCAACGAAGTTATTTACTTGAAGGAATGAAAGTACGAATTCCAAACACCTATACTCCTAGAGAATATACAACAAATGAAGTGGCAGACTACAGCGGTTTTTGGAATGGCGGTTTTAAACCTGAATTGTATTATACTGATAATCCTGCATGGATTTTTTATGATATTGTAACAAACCAAAGATACGGAGCAGGTAAATGGATACACCCAAATGATATAAATGAATATGCTTTATATAGAATTGCTCAGTATTGTGATGAGCTTGTAGATGATGGGAATGGAGGCACAGAGCCCCGTTTTCGTGCAAACCTATATCTATCAAAATCTACAGAAATTTTTAAAGTTCTTAAAGATATGGCGAGTATGTTTACAGGCATGCTCTATTGGATGGATGGTAAATTAAATGTAGTTCAAGATCTTCCTTCAGATCCAGTATATACTTTCTCAAAATCAAATGTTATAAATGGTATTTTTAACTATGAAGGAACTTCACGAAAGAATCGCACAAATCAAGTAATTGTTACTTGGAACGACCCTACAGCAAATTATGAGCCCGTAGCCCTTGTAGTTGAAGATAGAGAAGCAATTGGTACAAGCGGTAAACTAATCAGTGAAAATGTTGTTGCTATGGGATCAACTTCTGAAGGACAAGCTATTCGATATGGACGCTGGAAGTTATGGACTGCCCAAAATCAAAAGGAAGTAGTTTCATTCCAGACAGGACTGCATGGTGCTTATATTCGTCCAGGCGACGTAATTAATGTACAAGATAAAAATAGATATGGTGTAGATTTAAGCGGTCGAATAGCTAGCTCCACCGCTCCTACCGCAAATACTATTACTTTAGATCGTCCAATAGAACTTCAAAGTGGCACTTATACCCTTCATACTCTTGTAGAAAGTTATGCTGCATTTTATACAGGACTTAATACTATTACTGTAGATGGTGTCCCCTACAATAAAGGTGATCGAATTACCGGAAATGTTTGGAGCACTGGTAGCGGTAATTCTAATAAGGAAGCGGTAACCTCCGAGGCAATAGCCTCTAGTGCCTTTGCAGACGAAAATAGAACTACTCCTCTTCCCCTTACTTGGAAACCTTATACTTATATTCAAGAAAATAATGTAGATACTTCAGTAACAGGAACCGGAACAGGAATAACAAGTTTAACTACTTCAGCGAATTTTGGAGTTACTCCTGATGCAGGAACTGTCTGGGCACTTACCCATATTTCTGGAGGCCGAGAAATACTTGGTTCTGTAAAGGAATATAAAGTACTCGCTGTTTCTCAAGATGACGAAAAAAATACTTTTTCAGTTACTGCAGTAGAATATTATGTTCAAAAATATGATGCAGTAGATAAAGACTACGCTCTTGGCGTCGTAGACGGTGGAGTATATGAAGGCGTAGAAGACCCAGAGGGTGCTGTTCCCGCACCTGCAAATATTTTTATTGTTCTTGAAACTGACGCAAAACAGCCGGGAGAAGAACTTCGTATTGAATGGGAAAAGTCCCAAGAAGAATTTACAGATAGTAGTAATAATACTCAAGAAAGAGACTATGAGTTTTTTGCAGGCTATGAATTTGTTCATAATATTCCTAATCATCCTAGTCCAATGTTCACGGAACAAACTTCGATTCGATTTGATAATGTTCCGAACGGATTCTACACTTTCCGAGTTCGTACACTTTCAAAGAAAGGAAACAGTTCAGACTTTATAAGTACTCAGTATGATGTAGAAGATCCCTACGGTGCAAATGTTGCTCGTATGCAGGGAGGTATTGTAAAAGGCGGCAAGTCGAATGCTCAAATAAGTATTAATTCAAGTACTCAAGTTGCCTTTCAAGTAAATCCTTGTGCTTTTGCGTCTCTTGGCGATCCTTTAAATACTCGAACAATAACAAATAATTATTCTCTTACAAGTTTAGCTACTGCAACTCCTTACTATGTGTATGTAGGAACTTCTATAAAACTAATATATTGGGATGAGTATTCTTTGAGGAATCTCCCTTTCTGGAGAGAAATCAATGCAGGGTCAAACCATCTTTCTAGTCAAGCAAGTGAATGGACTTCTTTAGGCTCTGTAACAATTCTTAAAAATTCAAATACAGTTACAGGAAGCGGTTTTAGTAGCTCTGTACTCCCAAGAGATGTGGTGTCTTTTGGCGAAGAAATATTTCCTTCAAAAGATATATTTAGTATAAGTGTCGGTTCTTCACCAAATTATTATGTTACTATTAGTACAGAAAATGATCCTTCAGGTACTGGTGTTGTAAACCCTCACGGATTAAGTGATGGAGATAGAATTCTTATTAAAACAACAATTGCTGGAGGGGCAAGCAATCTGGATGACAGATATTTTTATGTAGATGTACAAGATTCTTATAGCTTTATTCTTTATGATGATTACGATGCAGATACAGGAACTTTTAGTAATCCTCCACAAAATTTTACGACCTATAACTTAACTTCTTATACTGAAAATGGAACTTTCCAACAAATTCATGCCGATGGAGCAATTGTAACTGCAGTTATTAGTGATACAGAGTTAAGATTAGATAGAGCGTTTGATCATGCTGTATCTACAACTGCGTATAGAAGTGACTTCCGCCCTGACTATGAGCAGCATGCTATTGTTGCTGAGGTTACAAGAGGATTCTTTCAAAATAGTTATACCTATTCAATTAATTCCTTCCTTGTAATAGATCCTAATTTAAGCTTAGGAAAGTCAATACTTGTTAGTCCTAGTATTTCAAGCTTGCGCTACGATGGCTCTGGAACTCTTCAAACTTCTTATTCTTCAATAACTGCAACTGCGACTGCAATTGGTTTTGTAGCGCCTAAGTTTAAGTTTTCCGCAAAATCTTCAGGGCTTTCAGGAACGCTAGATACTTCTTACCAATCGCCAGATTCTGCAGGAGGAAATACATATACATTTGATATACATGGTTCAACAGCTATTGCATTCAATAATGGAATTGTAGAAGAGATAACCGTTGAAGCTATTGAAGACTTTGATACTGGAGATGTTTTTGAAGGAAAAGGATTTGTAGCAAAAAGCTCTACGGGTGCTGATGGTGTTGCAGGGCATACTGTGACTCTAGAAGCTGAAGATTATACAGTTATTTATAATGACTCAGGAACAAGTCCTGTTTATAATGGTTCTGGTACAAATTCTACGCTTGATTTTACGGCGACTCCTAGTACATCAATTAGTTCTCCGGAGTACTATTTTACTTTCGAACCAGGAAATGTAACTACTACAGACTTTACTAAAACAGGTTTTGGAGCGTGGCAATCTGGAGCAACTGCCACTGTGAGTGTTCCCAGCAACGCAGATTCTTGGGACGACTCAGGAAGTGAACTTCCAGGAAGTTATTCTGTAAAAGTACAAGTAAGAGAAAGTGGCTCAAATACAGTTCTTGCTTTCGATATTGTTACAGTACAAGGTATTCGAGCGGCAGAAGATGGATATTGGATATCTTTCTCAAATGAAGCACACACTATTCCTACAACTTTCGACGGTATTCCAGAAGGTACTGCAGGAACTACCTCAAATTATGTTATAGGAGAGGGCTCTGGACTAACAATCGAAGTTGGAAAAGGTAGTGAAATTTTAAACTATGTAACTGGAACTCCTGGAGAAGGTCAATGGGGTATATCAATTGATTCAAGTTCGGGAATTATACCTTCAGGAGCAGTAATTGTAGAAGCTTCTGGCGGATATGCTTGGAACTCTACTACTGGACTTCTTACGATTGACGATCATGAATTTAGTGAAGGCTGGACAGCGGATGTAGCTTCTGTTACTTACACAATTAATCTTGAAAATCAATCAACTATTTACCGAACGCAAACATTTACAAAAAGTAAAAAAGGTTTTGCAGGTATTCAAGTAACAAATACTAATCCTGCCCAATCTTTAGCAGCGGATTCAAACGGTAAAGTTATAAGTTATTCAGATTCTGGGACTCAAATTAATGTTCAAGCATTTGGTACTTCAATTCCTTACTATACAAATTCGGGCGCAAGCACTGCAGGCGTAACTACATTTTGGAATGTTGGAACTCCTCAACTAACTCCAAGTTCCTCAATTACTGTAGGGACTATAGCTGTTCCTACGACTACTCTAACAGATCCTGTTACTGTAGGCATACATAGCGCCATGGATAATAGCGTACAAAAAGTAACGATTACCTACCCAATAAATGTAACTATTAATGGAACTTTAGAGACTTATGAAACAAAGCAGGTAATTACAAAGAATACAAATGCAAGTGCTATAGCATTAATACCTTCAGTTACTCATGTCACTTTTAATTCTTCTGGAGGAAGTGCCACTCCTTCTAACTATTCCTTTACTTGGGCTAACCCTGCTATTCCTGCAGGAATAAATCCTTATTATATTCTAAATGACGGAAGTAGTAATGTTACAACAGGCACGGGTACAAGTTCGGGAAATATTAGTTCAACTCCACATACTACGCTTCCTAGAACTTATACAGTAACAATGTACGACGGAAACGGAGGAGATGTTCTTGCGTCAGATAAAGTTACAATTGGTAAGAGTCTTGATGGAACTCCAGGAAGCACTGGAGTTAGTTATACAGGAACCACTGAGTACTATAGACTAACAAACTCAACGTCCGCCCCCTCTAGGTATTCTAGCGGAGATAATATTGCATCTGCATGGAATACAAGCCCTCAATCTCCTACGAGCAGTAATCAATACCTGTGGAATTTTAATAGAAATTCTAAGTCTGATGGTACTTTTACAGATAGTGCAGTTACTTTAATTACTCAATATGTTGAAGATGGTAGAGGTATTTCTTCTATTAGCGAAGCGTATCAAAGACATACTAGCGGAACAAGTGCACCTACAGGAACTTGGTACAGTAGTTTTGCCAGTGCGGGATCATTAACAAGCACTTACCGATTTATGTGGAATAGAACTCGAGTAAACTATACAGATGGTACAAACAGTGGTTATATTTATACCGTAATCGCAGTTAGAGGGGAGGATGGGTCCTCAGTAACAGGACCTGCCGGACCCGCTGGATTTATGTACTTTATAAGACCTGGTTCAGGTACCAGTACGACTCCCACTAATGGAACGCAGCTTGGGCGCCCCTCAACTTCAGAAGCGCCTACAGCCTCTCTTAGTGTCGGGCAAATAGCTATTGTAAGTAACTCTGCAAATCCTCCAGATCAACAAGGGTGGAGATATACTGGCAGTAGTTGGTCTGCTCAAGATATTGTAAATTCAGATATTATATTTGCAAATGCAATTGGTACAGAGCAACTCGAAATATCTAGCGACTCGGGAACAAATAGAATATTTATGGACAGTGGGGTAAATGGACCTAGAATACAGATATTTGATAGCAGCGCCTCTAATCCTAGAGTAATACTTGGCAAACTAACATAACCACCAAAAAAATAAAACTTGACATAAAATGTCCTCTTTGTTATAATTTCATCATAGGAGAACTTTAATGAGCGCAGCAACTTACAACTTATTCATTGACCAAGGGTCCGACTTTGCTATTGACTTAGTAATCAACGAGTCAGCATCACCTATGGATTTGACCAATTACTCAGGTCGGGGACAGCTGCGCTCGTCACACACTTCGGGTACAATTATTGGGTATTTTAAAGTAACAAAAACCAACCCGACCGGGGGTGCATTAAAGATAGAAATACCAAACGGCTCCTGGACAGATACTTCAGTAACACCTAATGCTACTCGTATCGGATCGACCGATATGGCAGCAGGTCAGTACGTCTACGATATAGAAATTTTCACTAATGCAGACGCTGTAGTTAAACGTATTATGCAAGGGACTGCAACAATTAATCCTGAAGTAACTCGATAATGTCTGGACCTACGACAATAAACATAACAGAAAATGTAACAAATATTACAGCGAGTGGAGATCAGATTTCCATAAATTTAACTGATGATGTTACAACAATTGAGGCATATAGTCTTGCAGTACCCACAGCAGTTCCGGGCGTAATTGACGCATCTAGTGTAACTGTAAGTGGATATAATACAATCTCTTCAGGTTTTTTAGACAATGCTCTGAAAGAGCTTGCAGATCAAAACTTTCGTGGTGACTCTACTCCT
>Ga0181379_1000858_pt1 | contig 14464 bp, 15 predicted proteins | sample 2SPOviralmetaG_FD_130115 | JGI IMG/M metagenome (GOLD analysis project Ga0181379, IMG submission 130115) | Marine viral communities from the oligotrophic San Pedro Time Series (SPOT) site, San Pedro Channel, CA, USA - 2 SPOT_SRF_2009-07-10 | ecosystem: Environmental > Aquatic > Marine > Strait... | reverse complement strand
AGTATAAATGAAGTATTAACATCCAAATTATATCAATTATTTAGAATTAAAACTCCAAATTTAATATTGGTAAATGCAGAATCAGTTAATGGGGAGTATAATGTATTGAGTGAATTAATAGATGATTATATTGATCTAACTATGATTAAAGATAAAAAAATAAGAGATGATATAAGAAATAAATTAGAGACTCATAAATTATATCAGCAACAAATTATTGAAGGTTATTTTATAGATATTTTATTAGCCAATAGAGATATTACTGGAATTAATAGAAATGAAAATAATTTATTTACTTATTCTAATATCGGAATTAGTGGACCTAATATTAAAGAGAGAATACAAAAGTTCCCATTTGAAATAGATAGTTTAGACCAAATCATTCGTATAGATGTTGGGGGTGGTTTACTCTATAGAGCAATGGGTAAAAGAAAAACGAAAAAAGAATTTGGAAATATTCCTAGTGAAAGATTTTTAAATCCTGTTTTTTCAGTACAACCTAAACAATTATTTAAATCAATTATGCAAATGTATGAGATTAGTCTTAATAATTTAAATAATGTTAAAGAAATAAGAATAATAGAAACATTAGATATATATTCTCAATATATACCAGACTATAATGGAACATCAGATTTAGAATATCTTAAAACTACTTTAATTACACGTTTACAATATTTAAAAATTTATTTTAAAGAATATTTAAAAAATCAAAATAAATATCCTCAACTATTAAGTTCAAAATCACCTATGATGAACGCTCAAATTTTAGGTAAAAATAAATATCATTATTTTAATCAGTTAGGATTAAAAGAAAAATATAAAGGTAATAAAGCAAGAGAAAATTCAAAAATACGAAGTAATCAAAGAATATTAAAGAATGAACAAATACAAGTTCAAAAAAAAATATTATTAGATACACTTAAATCGTCATTAAAACCTCACGAAGGTAAGTTAAATTTACAAAAAAAAGGAAATCAATCTAGAAAAACCTCAAAAAATCAAAGTAATGAAAGAATATTATTAGAACAAAATGAAAATATTTTAGAAAATATTTTAAAATTTATAGAAAATATTTCTGAATATGAAGCATTTAAAAAACCGAATATAATTTATAGTCACTTATATTTAATTAGACATTTTGAGTTAATGTATTTTAATAAAAAAAAAAATGATATTGAAAAATTATATCAAACAATAAAAAAAGTTTCATCTAATATAAATAATTTTGAAAATGCGTGGGAAGATGAGATATTACATTTAGATGAATCTTGTAGTAATACTAAAAATTTAAACGATTATACGTCTTGTAAATATTGTGGTTGTAATATATGTAATATATGTGTTACTTGTAAAAATTATCCTCTTATATCTTCTAAAACCCAAGAAAATGGTTATACTGATGTTAGAGTATGTTTACCTTGTTTTAAATATTTAACAACTATCGATAAAATTGAAAGTGATATTAGGAGTGAAGTTCCTAAAAAATTAAACTATTACACTCAACTTCTCAATGTAAATAATTCAAAAAAAAAATCTAATATAGAAAATAAATTAGGCGGTACTAAAAAGAAAAAATATGTTTTAAAAGTAATAAAAGGTAGAAAACGTAAACTATATACTGGTCCTAAAGGTGGTAAATATTATTTAAAAAAAGAAAAAAAAATATATATTTAATTAACAAGATTTAAATGAAATTATAATTTAATTTAATTTATTATTGATTTTTAAAAGATTTTTTTAAAAGATTTTTGTTTTAGATTTTGTGTTTGAAAATATTTATCGGACTAATATAAAATTGTTATTAATTTCAAAATGTCTTCCACTATAAGATTTATTCACTTTAATAAATTCTTCATTTACATATTCTCTCAATCTAACAATTGTATCAATTACATTTATCACATTTTTTAGTGAATTATTTTCTATAATACTATTCATATTTTCAGTACATACTGTATTATATACTTCTAAAATATCGAGAACTAATTTTGTCTTTTCTTTTTCATTATGTTTTTTAGAAATAGTATTACAAAATTTAACTTCTGAAATTTCTTTTGCCAAATATTTAATACGAATGTTTCTATTATCTAAATTTTCCTGCAATGTTCTTCTTTGATTTCTTAAGGTCCATTGCAAATCTCCAACACCTCGATGAATTCGAGAAATCATTCCCACAATTTTTTGTGAATTATAACCATTTGGTCCACTGAAATCAGTAATTTCTTTAGTTCTCAATCTGCGTAATAATGGTCCGATTGCAATAATCCCACCACATACTATATCACCAGGATTACGAACTTGTTGATTATTAGTTCTTTTCCAATTATAATAATGTGGGTTATGAATATTTCCAGTTTCAATCTTTCCAGTTTTCCATGAAAATGCAATTTGACATTGTGTACACCACATTTGATCACAACCTGAGATTTTAAAAATTCTAGTAGCACATTTTGGACAAGATTTAGTTTCTTTCTTAATTGCATCTGCAGATGCAACATTTTCAGGTTTACATTCATGTTCAACATTATCATGACCCTTCAATTCAAAACAATGAGGGCATACCTTAATTTTACAAATTTCACATTTATATTGAGATGATAAGAAACCTCTACATTGTTCACCGTCTACTTCATTCGGACATTTCATTAAAAATTGTTTCCTGTCTTTATTTTCTACCGCTTTCACTTTTGGTAATTTAGCGATTTTATCTGAATATTCTTTGTTTGCTTCGGCAATTTTTTTCTTTCTTTCAACTTCAAGTTCTTTTAGTTGTTTTTGATATTCAAGTTCAATCATATACGCTTCGACATATTGCATTGTTTCTGGTAATTTACTTTTTTCAACTTCAATTACTATACTATTTACATGAGTACGTAAATCACCTTTAAGAAATGTTTTATTCAAATTATCTGAGATAAAACGTCTATCCCATTCTTTTTTACATTCCATGCAATGTGGTGATTTATTAGTAGATACAATATATGTTTGTAAACATTTCTTACATACTGAAAAACCACAACTACATCTGATTTTCTTTCTTAATTCACGAGTATATTTTTCTGTACATATTTGACATTCATTCTCTTCTTGATTACCTTCCATAATACTAATTAATATTAATTTATAACATTTAAATCATTTTTTTCAAAAATCTACTAAATCAATAATCTTTAAAAATGAATAATCTCTATATTAATAATTTCTATATTAATAATTAGGAAATGTATAATATTAATATATAGTTTTTCATAAAAATTTAATATAATGATTTAAAATATAATGTTAAAAGGTTTCATTGATACTCCTATTACAGATGAATTAATTCAATCTAATTTTCCTCAGAAAAATTTAAATAAAAATTATGCCCGTTTACAGGTTAGTTATAATAATAAAACACCTAGATTGTGTGATTATTATATTACAGGGTCATATCTTTCATATTCTTGTACTAAAGATTCACCAACAAGTAGTTTATATTTAAAAAAATTAATTCAATCGGGAATAAGAGCAATTCATTTAGATTTATGTGATAAAGATTCAGATGTTATTGTATGTAATGAAAATAATAATGAAGGTGAAAAATTTGAAAATATATGTAAAACTATAAATAGTTACATTGATCAAGAAGAAATATTATCTGAATATCCATTTATAATATTTTTAAATTTAAAATATGAACCTTTATATTATGATTTATCTGATAAAATAGCAGATTGTTTAAAGAAAAATTTTAATGATAATAAATTACCTGATATTAGATATAATTTTAATAGATATAAAATAGGTAGAGAATATATTACAAATTTTAAAGGAAAAGTAATCATTTTATTAAATCGATATGATAATGGGGATGCTTTAAATGAATTAACTCATGGAGTTATTCATGAACAAAATAATGATAATAATGATAAACATATTACTAAAGTAAAATTTGATACATCAAATATATCTTTAAAAAATCGTGGTCTAAATCGATTTTTTGATATGAATAGTATTTTTGGTAATAAAGATAAAGTTCTTAAAAAAACTAAAGATGATTTGATTTTTGTTTATACTGACGATGATATATACTTTAATATGGATGCAACTGATAAAGATAGTTCAAAAAATTATGGTATTAATGTATGTATGAATAAATTTAAAATAAAAGAAGGATTAGAAACAGTTACAGGTGATTATATGAATCAATTTAAAGATATAAATGGTAATTATCAACCATTTATGTTGAAACCTGAAGAACAAATGAATCAAGATAAACCATTAATAATAAAAAAAGTAAATAAAAATAAAACTTTAGAAACGAAATTAGATTTAACAAAAGAAGTTGATATCAACTTCTAATAAAAATTAACTTAAGGTAGATTATAAAATACCAAATAATTTTTTACTTTTTAAACCTGGTTTAGGACCCGGTTTCTTTTTAGGACTTCCTTTTTTCTTAATGGGTTTTTTCTTAGAAGTTGATTTTTTCTTAGAAGTTGATTTTTTCTTAGGAGTTGCTTTTTTCTTTGGAGGTTGACCATATTGAACTTCTACTTTTATAACTGGTTTAAATTCTATTTTGATTGGTTTATTCTCTTTCACTTTAGTTTCAATATTGTCTAATAATTTAATTGATTTTTCTAAATTATGAATACTTTTATCAATATAAGTCATATATAATTAACTTTTAAAAAAACTTTATGATAAATAAAAGGTTTTTAAAAACTTACATAATAATTAATTTTTATGAATTAAATTTTTATGAATTAAATTTTTATGAATTAATTTTTTAAGAATTAAATTTTTAAGAATTAATTTTTATGAATTAAATTTAATTTTTTAAAAATTTTACTTTTTTTTCTTTAAAGTTAATATATGGCATTATTAAATTTAAAATTAAATATAATTAATAAATATAAATTATTAATAAATGATATTCTTAAATATTTAACTATTTTCGTTGTATTTCAATATATGATGTCTTGTTCTAAATTTAAAATAAAAAATCCTTTAACAAATGGGTTTATGAATGATAATATTATTATAATGTTATTGTATATAGTATTGGGTATTATGACATATTATTTAATTGTTGATGAATTAATAGAAATTATTTAACTAGGAGGATTATTACATCTTGAATTATCCCATACACATGGTGAAGTACAATCATTTTTAAAAGGTCTATCACCACCTTCAGATGCAATACAAGGTTCATGACATCTTTCATTTTCCCATAAACATGGTGAATTATCATTAGTACATTTTACTCCACCTAATTCACCATATTTATCATCATTCCAAGATCTTTCAGAACATTTTCTTTGACATTTATAATCATCTCCATAATATTTACATTGAATTGTATTATTACATTTATCTTCATCAGTAATTTCATTACATGTTATTTTGTCAGTACATGTACTATTTACATATTCACATTTATTTGATTTTTTACAATCATCGAAAGTTTTCTCACCACAAGGTTCATAATTACATAATTTAGATTTATTATCAAATTTACAATCTTCATTCTTATCACATTGTTTTTCATTACCATCATGTACTCTTCAAGAGTCTTCATCAACTTCTCTAAATTCTTGTGGATATTTATCAAAAAGTAATTTATCTGTTTCGGCAGTTTTAATATTAGTAGTTAAACTATTATATAAAATTTTCATAAATATCATTAATATAGTTGTTATTATTGCAAATTTAATTACATCTTTGAAATTATTTCCAAATACATAAAATTCAAAAAATCTCCAAATTGAATTATTAAATGAATAGTTTTTGAGAAAAGTATTTAGTATAAATAAAACAATAATCACTGTTATTAAAATCCATTTAAATATATTTGAAAAATCATTTTTAACTTCTAATTGATATCTTCTATTTAAGTTTTCATCACAATATCTTTTATCTTTGCACATTAAATCTGAATTTTTAGTTGATGTATCATTTTTATAATCTAAACATGAATTACAATCATTTCTTTTAAATTTTTTAATATATTTTTTTCTATAACACTTTTGCAATTCTCCTAGACTAAAACAATGTTTTTTTTCTTCTTTATTTAATAAAACTTCACATTCATTTATATTTAAGTCATCATTTTCTTTATCAACATCCTTATTTATTCTCTCAATAATTTTGTCTGAATCATTTATACATTTAGGTATATATTTTTTTTTCATATTTTCATTACAATATTGGTGTGTTTTACATTCAAATTCCTTTGTGGTTTTATTATAATCAACACAAAATGAACATTCTTGATCAGTACTTTTTTTATATAAATCTTGTAATTCTTCTAATGAATAACATTTATCAATTTCTATATTACATTTTTTAATTTGTTCTCTAAACTTACTATCAATATCACTATCATTATTAATTATTTTTAAATCATTAATACAATTATCTTGTTTTTTATCAAAAATTATATTATAAAAAATGTTTATAAAAAAATACATAACAATTAATAATATCGAACCTGAAAACACTTTTATTAATTTTTGATTTAAATTATTTTGTGATATTAATGTAAATATTAGTATTATTGGACAACAACCAAACAATATTAATTTAATTAATAAATCAGTATTATTTTTATCAGTTATAATAGTAATATAAATAATTGACATTAAAATAAAATAAGTTATAATTAAAATTAATTTTTGAAAACGATAATCTGAAATTAAATATTTTAAGTCAATTTTATTAATAAATAAATAAACTATTATTAAAAAAAATATTAATAAAAAATATTTAGCATTTGTTTCTATTTTATTTTTACATTGTTGATCATTTTCTGAAAATTTACAATTATTATTTTCTTTACATTCTTCTTTCCCAGTTATATTCGTACAATTAAATATAAATTTATCTTTCGTATATAGCATACAAATAAATAACACTGATAATATAATATATACAATTCCGATTACATCATAATTCATTCTATATTATTATAATTTATTAAAAATATATTTTTAATAAAACATATATTATTAATATATGGAAAATATTGAAAATATTATAAATAATGCATGGCATTGGATAAAGACTTCAAATGTTGCATTTGGTATTACAATCGGAATATCATTCATATTTATAGTTTTTATGATTGTTACTGGTATATACTATACATATAATGATAATATATACGGTAGACGTATTATAACGTTTCTAATAATTATTTTAATGATACCTATAATTGGTATCTCAACACAGATTCAAAATACACAATTATTTAAAAACTATATTGATTCTTCATATCGTACACCAATTTCTATTTGTTTAATTAGTTTTATTGGAAGTTTATGTTTATGTTTGTCTAGTTTTTTAGCAAATTGGACGATAACGAATGACTTCCTAGATTTAGGTAATTTTATTTATTTTTTAATACTTCCCGTAATCGTAATATTACCAACAATGTTTTTATTTACATTAAATTTATCTACAACTATATCCAAATCACTTAAAGACGATGACAAATCTGATGACAAAACTCCGGGAAAATCCGATGAAACTGATACAAACGATTTTTCCATTATCTGGGGATATTTCATTGGATTTATGTTTTTTATACCAGGTACAATTTTAACATTAACATTAATCGCATTGTATAGAGCAATTAATGGAAATCTTGGAAATCTTAATGTACTAATATTTTTATATCCTTTTATATGTGGTCCTTTAATTATGATATTAAATTATTTATTTTTTGAGTATAAAAAATATACTGATTACCCAGCATTTCTTTGGATAACCGGTATATCAACTTCAATATTTGTAAGTTTATTATTTATATTATCAATATGGAACATAACTAGTAATCATTCAAAGATTTTTATCCCAGTTATAATAGTATTAACAGCATTAATGTATTTATTGGCATATTTAATTGAAGAACGTACTCAATTAAAAACTAATATTATAATTTCACTTATATTAGGTGGTATAATTGGTTTTGTTATTCTAATATATGCGGCATATCGTAATATAGAAAAAATTAAAACTATAATTACTGGATTAAGAAATTTGGATATGAATAGTGTTCTTTCAGGTCTATCTGATTTAAATATATTTGATGATTTTAGTATATATGATTACTTAAATTATAATAATATAGCTGATTTTATAATTAATTTAATAATGGTAACAGGTTTCATTTTATTTATTATATATTTTATTTGATAAATTTTAATTTATATTTATATATATGAATGATTTATATCGTTATACTGATGTAAATGAATTAAAATATAAAGATTTTGATATAAAAAAAAACATAACGATTAAACGAGATGTCATTAATAAAAAATATGGTTTTTTAGTTTTTTATAGACCAGGATGTAAACATTGTAAAGATACTGTTTATTTATGGTCACAATTATCAACTGATTTTAAAAATTTTAATATAATGAGTTATAATGTTGATGATTTTAAAAATAAAAATGATAAATTACGTGAATTTATTTCAATACCCAGTTTTCCTACCATAAAATATATTACTAAAAAAGGAACAATTCAAAAATTTGATGAAAAAATAACTTATGATAACTTATTTTTCTTTATTTGTAAAAAATTAAAATGCTAACAGATTAAAATAGTTCTTTTTAAAAAAAACTTATAGAAAAAAGTTTAAAGAACTTATATAAAAAAATTTAAAGAACTTATATAAAAAAGTTTAAAGAAAAAATAAGATATTTTAAATTATATTAAGTGGAAAAATATCTCTCAATTTAATATATATATATATATATGAATAAAAATAATACTATGTCAACACACGATGAAAAAAATTATATATTATTAAACGATAAAAAAATATATACATATTACATTAATTTAAAACACAGAAAAGATAGAAAAAAAAATACATTAAAACAATTAAAATCATTTGGAATAACCAATCCAAATAAATTTAATGCAATAAAAGAAGATATTGGGGCAATTGGGTGTTCTAAATCACATTTAGAAGTTTTAAAAATTGCTCGTAAAAAAAATTTACCGTATGTTTTAATATGTGAAGATGATGTTAAATTTTTAGATCCAAATGTAACAAAAAAAACTTTAAATAACGTATTAAATTCTGAAATCGATTGGGATGTAATTATATTAGGTGGTAATAATAAAAAACCATATACAGAAATAAACAAAGATTGTATAAAAGTTAATAATTGTCAATCAACAACTGGTTATTTAGTAAAACAATCGTATTATGATATATTAATAAATCATTGGGAAGATGGATTATCTAAATTAGTTGAAAAAAATGAATCTAAAAAATATGCATTAGATCAATATTGGAAAATATTACAAAAACGTGATACATTTTTATTATTAATTCCATTAAATGTAGTTCAGATGCCAGGTTATTCAGATATAGAACAAAAAAATGTAGATTATACTAAAATTATGACAGTACATGGTCGAGGACATGCTAAATGATGATAAAACTATTAATAAAAAATTAAAATGCTAACATAAAAAAAAATAAAAATGCTACCTGATAAATATATATATATATATATATATATATATATTATATAATGGTTTCAGAAATGCCTAAAAGAAATGGGAACTATATTTTTAATAATTCATATTTTCGAGTTGTAACAGGTAATCAAAATTTATCATGGTTATTAAATTTTTAAAAAAAAGACGGTTATATTTTCTTAGAAAAGAAAAATGTAGAACATGGATATAATACACTTAAATCAAACGATATGAACAACCATACTTATTATAAAACTTTTGATGTAAAAAATTTCAGAAAAGTATATCACTATTTATCATCCGCTTATTATTTTCATGGTGATTTATATCTAAGTCAAAGTAAAACTACAGTTATTTTTTTACGAACAAAGTAGACAGATATACATTTACAATGTATTTATTATATGCACAAATATATAATAAAGCAAAAGAAAACAAAAGGAATTTGAATAATTTAACTTTTAATAATAACATTAAAAAATTTGATAATAGTAGCAATAAAAAACTTATAAATACTAATGGGAATACACCTAGAATTGATGAAAATGCACTTCGTGATTTTTTGAATTTTGGTACTTATGGTGGTAAAGGGAAGAAATATATTAAATTAAAAGGAGGAGGTGGTAAAAGATTAATTCGATATGGACCAAAAGGGGGGAAATATTATATGAAAGGTGGTAAAAAAGTTTATATAAAATAGTTTTTTTAGTAAATAAGATTAATTTATTTCTTTCCAATATAGCGTTCTACTCCACGTCCTGAATCTGGTCAGAGAAGTCGCACGTACACCCCCTACTCAACGTGGCCAGAGGTGCCACGTTCCGAATCTGATTATGATCGATTTGCAAATTGCTCAGTCCGGTCAATCCGGCCAGAGGTGCCACGTTCCGGATCTTGTTGTTAAATAACCATAACGTGTCCAGTTCGGTCAACTTGGAGAGTGGTTCCACGTCTTCGATTTGGTTCATACCGATAGATATCATTTTTAGCGCGGTCAACTTGGAGAGTGGTGCCACGTTTTTGATTTTGTTATGACCAAGATCAAGTTCTTTCAGTCCGGTTAATTCGGCGAGAGATGATATGTCCTGGATCTGGTTATGACCGAGATCCAAGTATTGCAGTTGGGGCAACTTGGATAAGGGTCCCACGTCCTGGATCTGGTTCCTACTAAGAACCAAGTTGCCCAACGATACCAAACCGGCATTGTTGGTGAGGGGTCTCACGTCCTGAATCAGATTATCAGAGAGATTCAAGTATAGCAGTCTGGTCAATTCGGATAAGGGTCCCACGTCCTGGATCTGGTTTTTTCCGACCCATAACTGTTGCAGTCCGGTCAACTTGGCGAGTGGGATCACATCTTCGATTTTGTTCCGACTGAGTTCCAAGGATTTCAGTCCGGTAAAAAAAGATCTGCCAAACGGTTCGACGTCCGTTATGTTTTTATTCATACAAAAACATGTTCCCGTATTTACCACATCGATATCATGTTCTTCGATAAACCTTGCATCTTCTAAATCCATGTATAGTTTTGTGATAATATCACCAATCTTTTCTCCTTCATATGTCATCTTTGGTATTTATTAGTAGATATTCGTATTAAATAGCATCATTTTTTTTATATTCGATTAGGTTATTAATTTTTGATTAAATTATATATTATCAAATATATAATATGAATAATGTAGGTGGTTCTGATTCTTTTCAATATTTTAAAATTATATTAAGTGAAAAAATAACTTATGATAATCTATTCTTCTTTATTTGTAAAAAATTAAAATGCTAACAGATTAAAATAGTTCTTTTAGAAAATAAACTTTTTAGACAGAGCATAGCGATAACAAAAAGATAAATAAACTTTTTAGAAAAAAGTTTTAACAAAAAGATATTTAGGAAATCAACTTTTATAATGTCCAAGACCATTGAAATTTTGTAAAATTTTCAATCGATTTATTTCTGGATTTAGTTTTTACTAAAGTAGGAACTGATTTCTTAGGTGATTTAGGTTTAGATCTTTCTATTTTATTAGTATTTTTATTAAGAATTTCTTTCATAAAAAAAAAATTAATAAGTGAATTCATATATATTATCTTTATTTTTTTAATAATGTTACAATTTCATCAATAAATATTTGTAATTCAATATCAAAAGTATCATAAAATGTAATATCATTTCCAGTTTCTTTATTTAATAATCGATTTTCATTAACTTTACGCATATCGGTGAAATTTTGTTTATGTGTAAATGCAATAATTACAAATGCATAAGGTATATCCATAATTTTTTCAAATCTTCCGAAAATAAAACCACGATATTCACCTCTAGTTTCTTCTTCATTAAATGGTCTTTCTCTCCAAAAATCTTTATAATATCCCATAGATGCTTCTGATAATGAAGTATCACCATCAGAAGCAATTGATGAATTCTTATTCATAATATTATAAATACCGATACTTGATGAACCAACACATTGTATTCCTTTTTCTTTATATTTCATTAAAATCTTTACTCTTGCTAATACACTTTCAGGTGGATAATAATCGTCGTCATCCATATGAAGTATTATTTCATGATTAGCATATTCTACACCCATATTTCTTTTTTTAGGAATAGAATAATGTTCATCTGGAATATGAATATAATGAATTCGCTTATCTCTAGGAAGAATATCTTGCATAGTTTCTTTGGAATCATCTAAAATAATCCATTCAAGTTTTTCTTTTGGATAAATAAATTCTTGAAAATTACGAATTGCCATATAAATTAATTTACGTCTTTCGTATGTAGGTGTAATGATTGAAATATAAGGTAAATCTTCATCCGATATATCTGGTAATTTTAATATATAATTACCATCAATCTTTTCATGGTCTGGTTTCATAAAACCATGTAATGTTGATTGCATAAAATCATAATTGACTTTTTGACCTTCAATATCTGAATAACCTTCTTCTTGAATAATCATCATTGGATCAATCATATAAGCATTATATTTTAAATGAATAAATTCCAGGTAATATCTATCAACCTCTTGTTGATAATCTTCTAATTTATAAATATCTTCTAAAAATTCTTTATTCTGTAAATTAATAATGTAAGCATGTGTTGTCCAAGATTGAACTTTCCACCATCCTTTCGCATCTTCGGCTTCTCCAAAATTCTTATGAACAGTTCCTCCAAAGTACAACATCTGCCAATTTTTAGGTAAAGGTGGTAAATTATTTATTGGTTGAAGAAATTTTGCATCATCTTCTAATATTAAAATATATTTATGTCCTTCATTTACTGCATTTTTAATTATTGTTAAATGAGATTCTAAACAACCTCTTTTTGGATTTTTATGAAGTTGTGCGGGAAAAAATTTAATCGGAATTTTACGTCGTCTACATTTTTTTATCATTTCCTTTTTTTTATCAAATCGTTTTGTTAAATTAACACACATAATTGGTACATTTAATAATTCTTTATTCAAATTCATTTTTATATTATTATTATAATAATAAAAGTTTTATATATATTGCCTAATTTAAAAAAATTCCATGTTAACATTAAAACAATAATTAATGATTTAATAATAAAAAGATTTAATAATAAATAGATTTAATAATAAAAAGATTTAATAATAAAAGATTTAATAATAAAAAGATTTAATAATAATTGATGGATTTAATAATAAATAATATTTTGGATTTAATATTATTTCATTATTTTTTTTCATCATTAAATGAAGTTATTAATAAGAACAATGGATTAGATATTTTATTAAATCCCCAACCGTTAGGTTCACCTTCTGGAAATTTAATTCTATTTAAGAAATTTGTTTGATGTACTAATCCTACAATAATTTCTCGATAATCTATAACTTTACAATATCTTAATCTACCTTTAATAAAATTACTTCCTTCTTTTGCTAAATCTTGATCATTAAATTTTTGTTTTTCCCAGAAATCTTTAGTATATGCCATTGTATTTTCACTTAATCCTTTATCAATAGGCATTCTTTCACCTATATTATTAATAATTGATTTACATTGATTCACATCAAAATTCGGAACAGTAGTACAAAAAATACAATGAGTATCATTTTCTAATTCTTTTTTAAGGTTTGAAACTCTCAATTGAACACTTTGGGGAGGATAATAATCATCATCGTCCATATGAATTCTATATTCATTTGATGCATATTGATTACATAAATTTCTTTTAATTCCTAAAGGTAATCGTTTACCATAAAAATCACCTTCTTTATGATATTTCATAAGAATTTTTTTTCCCTTTTTCTTTTTATTATTTTTAATATCTGTATCTAAATTCTTTACCATTTCTTCATATAATTCCTTTCGTTTTTTTTCATCTATATAAAAATATTTAATTCTACTTTCTTTAGGTAACATATCTTTGATCGGATTTGGTCCATCATCAACAATTATCCATTCTAATTTTAATTGAGGATAATCAATATCATAAAAATTTTTAATTGCTAATTTAAATGTATTATGACGATTAAATGTTGGAGTTAATATTGAAACTGTTGGTAATGACATTATTATTAATATAATATTTTCTTTTAAAATTATGAACGTGAAGTGCATCAAAACTGAATTCGCTTTCTTTCCAGTTCTCGAGATCTGCAAAGACCTAGTGCATTTTGAGCACGTCATAGCAGTCAGCTTAGTCCCCACCGTCCGACGGAAGAATTATGGGAAGGTTAGGACCAGGCACATATTCTGCATAATAACACCATATGCAAAAATACCTTGAACTATAATGTATAAATCCTATTTTCCATTTTTCAAATGAATATGATTCGCACATTTCGCATATAGAACAGCGGGAAGATAATTCTTCCCTCGCAGGTGGGATACCCTCCTTAATCTGAGACGGTTTCTTTTCGTCCTTATTCTCCATCAGGTTATTCTCGATAATTTATATAAAACAAATATTCAGACAACTCACCATCAATTTTTTTAAAATT
>Ga0181379_1000857_pt1 | contig 14465 bp, 16 predicted proteins | sample 2SPOviralmetaG_FD_130115 | JGI IMG/M metagenome (GOLD analysis project Ga0181379, IMG submission 130115) | Marine viral communities from the oligotrophic San Pedro Time Series (SPOT) site, San Pedro Channel, CA, USA - 2 SPOT_SRF_2009-07-10 | ecosystem: Environmental > Aquatic > Marine > Strait... | reverse complement strand
TGCAGACAGCAGAACACACTATGCTATTCAGCGGACAATTGACGAGAACAAAATATTAGGCTATGTAGCAGATGTTTTTAATGATCCATTGATATACGGCAATCAATTTAATAACAAGGAAATATGGATTCAGGTTGTAGCCGGAAAAGACTTGACGAGTGATAGGGCTCTACTGCGTTCGACTGGCGAACGAATTGGCAACGGATCAATTGATGCAAACATCAAAGGGATACTAACAAGCAATCAACTCCCTGCTTTGTATATAGGCAAAAGTAAAGACGAGGGTGTGTTCGTGAGGGCTACAGTCCCTCTAAATGAAGTGAATGCTACGGAGTATGTGCAGAAGAATGGCATACAGTCACTAGTAGGTAAGTATGTATATCAACCAGACTTTTATGTTGAACGCCCTATCACATTATTTGATCAGTTTGTAGATTCTGAAGACGCCTTCTTTGTATCTACAACGGAAATAAGTGGTGGAATAAGTATTTCAATACTAGATAACAACACTGAATTGCCTCCAACATTAGGAGAGATTGCGGATACAATTCCAATTTATTCAACAGTCAATCAAGGGACCTCAGCACTTAATGGTGGTTTTGGATTCTTGAAGGCACCTTATCAGCGATTCTTTAAACAGAAGTATTTAACCGCTGAAGTTGTAAAAGGCGAGGTGGCAAACCTTTCATACGCAATCATGCCATACGAAATATTGGGCGTCAAAGAAGACACTGTAAATAATAAGCTCATCATTATTTCTAGGCCATTTCAGGCGACAATGACGCTGACTACACCGCTAGAGCCTCAGCGCTTTGTAATTCTCTCTGATAATGGATTCACAAAAACTGAGGATGACTACGCCGCTGACGGTAGTTACAACCATGCACTTGAAGCTCCTGACGCAAAGATATGGAAGAAGCTAAGTCTTGACGTTAATCCGTGGATGGATCAAACATTTCAATCTGGTGATCGTTTAATTTATTCAGATTTATATACGTGTAGCTGCCCTTCATATTTACACGCAAAGATCAGAAATCCAGAAGCAACTGATGATAGTGGCAGGAAAATTAATAGGCAATCACGCGCACCAATGCCTACATCCAAGAGCTCAGGAGATGTAACAAATATAGGAATTTTAAAAGTTTCAGGTATCATCGATAGCTGGGCAACTTCAGAATACAAACGTGGATTTAAAGTATGTAAGCACACGATAGCTTCTATGTTTATCAACAAAATTCGTGTTGAAGAGCCGAATACCTTTCCGTCCTCTGATACCAGAGATAAGTTTGAAACAAAGCTAGCAAAGGATATACAGGAGGTAGCTCAGGAATTTAACGCGCAACTCAAACGGTCTGAGATCACAACAGTAGAAATCATTTATGCATTAGCAGAAGCTCTCAATCTGGATGATGTTGAGTTAGGATATGTGATGCAAACTGCAAACTTCTAAGTAAAGATACAATAGAAAGTAGTATAAATAGAACGGCGTGGCTTACAATAACTCTGATGGATTTGCAGGTATCGTTGGTGCCTTCAATGTTCTACGGATTGCAAATGACTCTAGTCCTAAGGATTATCCTGCAAGTTTCGAGGGGATTAAAGAAGCTGTTTTAGATATCAAGAAAGAGTGGGGCAATATCGGATTAGGAGAGTATCCACCTGGGTGGGACATTGAATACGATGATGAGGGTAATGTCATCGGCGGTAGCTGGGAAATCACACCAGATGATGGAGACCTATGGTTTGATCAGAACCAAGGACGCATGATGGTCTGGGTAGGCGGTGCTTACTACCAAACCAACGGTGCTGATGTGTTGACAGTTGTTAGTGACACAGCTCCATCAGATGAAGTGACTGGCGGACTTTGGTATCAGCCAACTACAAGTAGTTTGTTCCTATGGAACGGCAGTGCATGGGTTGTAGTAGCGACTAATGCAAACACAGAATATACAACGGATAATTTACAACTTGCAAATACAACAGCAACTAACCTGGCAAATGTCAGTGCTGCCTTAGGCAACGTTTCTACTTATTCATCTGGAACATCTACCCAGTCGAATCTTAATACTTGGCTGGGATCTGCTGTAGGTCAGTTGGATTCGACGCTAACTTCAATCAATACGAATAAGCCAACACTATTCGAGGGTAGTGCTACACCAAACGGAGCTGTTAGTGGAGACCTCTGGTATAACGGCGACTTACTGAAGATATACTCCAGCTCAGCTTGGGAGAGTGTGATTGATTTCGCAGATAACGCAAGCACAGTTACGGCACTGACAACTAGTATTACTAACCAGAACACTGCAAACAGTACTCGTTTTGCAGCCGTTGAAGCTTCTGTCGCAGCAATTGACTTAAGCCCATTCTCAACAAGCTCTCAACTGACAGCTGCTGAAAGCACGCTTCAAAGCAATATCAATGCACTTACTACGACTGTCGGTGACTTAAGTCGCTTTGCAACTGCGTCATCAGTCAATACTTCAGTTACCGGTTTAGACACAAGGGTGGCGACTCTTGAGAATGCAACGATTGACTTTTCCCCATACGCCACAACTACTGCACTGAACACTGCAGTATCTTCACTGCAAACGCAGATCAGCAATAGCGGAACAGCATCTACAAGTTATGTAGATTCGGAAGTTGCTGCAGTGCAAGCATTAATCCCTGATATTAGTGGGAAGTTAGATACCAGCACTTTCTCTGCTTATCAGACTTCAGTAAGCACAAGTTACCTGCCGACTAGCGGTGGGACGCTGACTGGCAATCTGGCAATGAATAAGTCAGATACCTCACTGCCATCATTTGACTTCTCAGGTGATGCTAACTATGGCCGTAAGATATTTAAAACAAAAGCCTACGCTGCTACTGACAACTACTCAACCTTCGGCACGAACACTAATCATTGGGAATACGCTTGGGAGTTTGCTGGCAACGAAGACTTCTGCTGGAAACATGGGACACATGGTAAGCAGTTCAGTATTACTAAAGAAGGTGCAACCTCTAATAATTTATATATTGCTGACTTTCAGACAAATACTTCGAGTGGCCGCAGTGTAATAAATGTGATTGATGTCAAGTCAAAACTAAACACACTAGATACGGATATCAGCACAGCGCAACAGGACATACAAGATATCAAAACAAATATTGCGATAAGTACAATGAATCAGATTTTCTATTCAGCTGCAACGCCTAGCACCACTAACTTGAATGATGGTGACATGTGGTATGACAGTACTAATCAAAGACTTAATGTAAGGCACAGCGGTTCTTGGGTTTACGCTGACAACGTAGTAGATACAGCAATGAAGACAGCTTTATTAAATGCCGTAAATGCATCTTCCGATTATGCAACTCTTAAATCAGGGCTTATTACTGCATTAAGTTAGTTGGTGCCTTAGATCGACGGTTAAATGGCAGCCTCACAAATGTGGGGCTTTTTATTGCTTTAAAATAAAAGTATGGATAAACAAAAATTCCTACTTAAATTATTAGCCACAGTATTTGGCGTGCAGATGGCGCTACTTGGTTTTGAAATGTATAGATGTTTTTCGTCCAACCACCCTATGCAGGAATGTCCACAAGTAGAGAATACTTTTGAGAAAACATTCAACGTAATAATTGCAACTACGCTAGCCTTATTGACAGGTTCTGCAATATCTAAGAAAGATGTTTAAGCCAGGAGATTTTGATTTAACACTAGAAGCTGAACTCAAGCTTCGTGTAGTGACTGATGAGATTGATGAATGCACAGACATTGAAGCGCTGCGTGAAAACCTTAAGGCTTCTTCAACTTTACTGATGCATTATCAGCAGATTATCAATCGCATGATACTTGATCAAATCAATAAAGACTTAGGAGACTTTGCGCTTTTGATTAAGAGTGTAGAAGATAGTTAAAATGATAAAGAGGTATATGAGCCAAAGATGCCAGCTATAGGAGACACACAGGTTAAGTTCGATAGAACATACATCTGGCTTAAAGGAAATCCCAATGCACCCGGTGCTTGGCGGCTAACAGGTAATGACAACACGCCTGGGGCAAACCAAGATCAAAGCAAATTGGAAATGAATGGAACTGTTGCTTCTAGTAGAGCAACGATTGCAGCTAATCAGCTGGTCTATATCAATTCTGCAGGAGCAATTGATTTGGCAGATGCCAGTGCCATTGCTACTGGAAGGGTTGCCGGTGCTGCCATTGCAGATGCAATTGCAAACGGACCAATAACATACGCAAGGAATATGGCAGTGAATGTCATTAATCCAACGGTAGTAATTGATGGAGCGCCTTCGGTTTTAGAAACGGGCAAGTATTATTACTTGAGTGCTACTACTCCCGGTAACTATACAAGAACACCTGACACCTCAACAACAGGTGCAGTCTTAGTTCAAGTTGGTTTGGCACTCGACACGGCAAATATGACTATTGAAATTCAAGAACCATTGGTAATTTGAGATGGCTAATCGTCGCATTACAGTTTTAAATCCAACAGGTTATCAAGAGGTTTTACAGAACAGTGACACCTTGCTTGTTGATTCACCGTCGTCATTTGCAGGATCTACATTTTCAGCAAATGTAGAATTTACTACAGCAGAATTTAGTGGCAATGTCACAATTAACGGGACCCCGTCAGCTGGAACAGATGCAGCAACTGTTGATTATGTAACTGCAGCTGCTGCAGGAGTAGCACTGACAGCTAGTGCCCCTATTGATATCACAAGTCAGAACATCACGATTGATGCTGCTACGAATAGCTCGGTAGGTGCTGTTCGCTTTGCAACTACTGCTGAAGTCACTGGTCGTTCATCAGTTGATGCTGCAGTCAAGCCAGATCAGCTTTCATCAATTCTTGATGACATCGTTATCGATGGCAACGCCCCTATTGTTGTAACGGAATCAACTCCTAACAACTTTGATGTTTCAGTAAATACTGCTACTTCATCTTTTAATGGTGTAGTGCGTTATGCAAGTGATATCCAAGCTGCAGCCGGGACAGCTGAGAATGTAGTCGTCAATCCAAAGCAAGTAAAAGCTGCTATTGATGCTATTCCTTACGCAACAACTAGTGTTGATGGTTTAATTCGACTGGCTACTGGTCAAGAAGTATTAGATGGCACGAATTCGACAACAGCAGTTACGCCTTCTGCACTTAAGCAAGAAGTCGATACTGTCGGTGTTACAACGAATGCTCCTTTGACTGTAACTGAAACAGATCGGGTGTTTGATTTAGATATTACGTATGCAACTGACACTGCAGAAGGGACGATACGTCTAGCAACTGCTGCTGAACTAACAGCTGGGACAGCGACAAACGTTGCAATTACTCCTGCTAATCTTGAGACACGACTGGGTGGTCTAGAAATTGTTGATGGCACAACGACTGTTAAAGGCCTTGTAAGACTGGCGACAGATTCAGAAACAGCAGACGGAACAGAAGCAGATGCTGCAGTAACTCCAGTTAGTATGCGTTATGCATTAGACCAAACTGATTATGTATTAGACGGTGGCACTTATTGATTAGAATAGGTAAAGGATTTTTATCTGTTAAATAGGGTTTTTACCAATGAAGTTACAACTAAAGCGCTCCAATGTAATTGAGTCTGGATCAGCTAAAACTCCAACCTCAGCACAACTGGAGTATGGCGAACTAGCAATTAACTACAACCAAGAAGATCCTGCAATCTTTCTGAAAGATAGTAACAATAATGTAATTCGTATTAGTGGTATTGGAAATATTGCTGATGATGGACAAGTCGAACTGCCTGCTTCTACAACACCACCTTCTAATCCTCTGTCGGGAAATCTCTGGTTTAACTCTGACGAAGGACGTCTGTATATCTATTACACAGATTCAGACACATCACAGTGGGTTGATGCTAGTCCTGACAGCTGGGACCCCTCAAGCTATCCAGATGTAACGGACCCTACAGAACAACCGAATACACTAGATGACCGTTACGTAAGTAAAGTTGCCACGACTTCACAAGATGTTGCTGGTGCGATTACGTTTGAAGAGCTAACCACCCACGAAGTAGGCGTCAAGGTTAGTGGCGGTACTGCGGAGACGTTAAAGATTACAAGCAATGGAACGGGAAGTATAACGATTAATGATACAAATAAGGCACAACATGACGACTCAACAACTACTAGTGTTGCTCACGCTTTAGTCACTACAAGGCTGGACAATACGGGCGCTTCTGCTATTGCTGCACGGGCATTGATTAACCTTAATTATCAAAACCGTAATCGTGTTGTTGGTTTTCAATCTTTAACTAACAATGATATTCGTTCTACCCAATTTGATTTATTTTCTGCCGAAGTCACAACTCCGCAGACTAAGGCCAATAGCGTTTTGACAGGATTTAGAAGTGTTATTAATACCAGTGACCACACTGGAACTAATGCAGAAACTTATAATTTCTTCGCAGAAGGCGATGCACCTTCATATTTCAACGGAAACGTCGGCATCGGGACGACTGATCCAGACGCAAAATTGCATATATCCGAGCCAGTCGGCACCTCGACACCCGCAAGAATGATATTTACAAATCAAGGCATAAGAGGTGTAACTGTAGGGTTTGACACGGTAGGCGTAGCAGGAGTTACTAGTCCTAACTTTTCGATTTCCAACGGTGATCAAAGCGTAAATTATTTAAACATCAATGCCACCGGAAACGTCGGCATCGGTACGGATTCTCCCTTACAAACGCTTGACGTGTTTGGGACAGAACCTAGCAATCAATTGCGATTGATGCGAAAAGCTGCTACTGGCGATGTTCAGACAGCTGGTATTGTCTTTGGCAATGATTTCTCAACTAATGGATTAGGCATACTTGGTGCAGCAGGAAGTGGATTCCAGTTTAGGACAACAACTGACACATCAGCCACCAATCCACTTTCATCTAGTATTAGCAACACTTTAGTTAAAATTGACGAAACCGGAAACGTCGGCATCGGGACGACTGATCCTGACACAAAGTTGCACGTTGTAGGCACTATTCTCACTGAAAATATTCTTTATAGTGCTAATCAAGATCAGCCATACTTAATTGCTGGAACAACTAATTACACTGGTGCTAATACAAGCTGGGGCACTTATGGTTTTCAGCATCGGTTTAAGTCTAATAGTGTTGGCACGGGAAGAGTGACGATTGACACTTCTCAGGGTGAAGCTTTTTGTGTTAATAACAGCGGACGAGTTGGCATCGGTACGGATAATCCGGTGGTGGAGTTAGATGTTGACGGCAGCATCAGAACGAAAACTGGTATTAGTTTTGACACAGCTACTCCATCTAGTGCCAATACACTAGATGATTACGAAGAAGGAACTTGGATTCCAACTTTTTTATCACAAAATACAACTGGTGGCAGTATTACTTACAGCACCACATCAAACAGAAAAGGAAGTTACATTAGAGTTGGAAGACAGGTGACACTTCAGTGTGCTTTAGGTTGGTCTGCCAATACCATTACTGGTGGTTCAGATTGCAAAATTACAGGTCTTCCTTTTCCAATTGGGTCTCCTAGTCAGTATGGTCGTTCAGGCGGATGCACGGGCTACGACAATACTGATCTGCCATCCGGTGCTCAGATCCAATTTCGCGACGGTGGTACTGGAATAATTGTTGGTTATAAAACAACCAGTACAGTTACAGCGAATATTGCTTTGAAAGATATCGGTAATAATGGATTGTTAATATTTTCCTACACCTACTTCGTCAATCCATAGCCCGCAACGGCAATAAACTAACTATTAAACCTGTCTCCCACAGTCGTGGGTTCCTAATATGGCTACTTATAGCGAACAAATCGAATACAAAGAAGAGATCCTTCCTAATCAAGTGATCCAACTTCGCACAGCAACCGTTGTGCTTAAGGATGGTGAAGAGGTTGGTCGTCAGTATCACCGTGAGGTCTTCGCTCCTGGTGATGACGTAACTGCAGCACCCGCAGAGGTACAAGCAATTGCTGCAGCCCTCTGGTCTGCTGATGTTGTTACTGCTTATCAAGTAAGCATTCCTGAAGAAGAAACTCTCTCAGAATAATTTCAATACAATAGTAGTATCTAAAGGCAATAGTAATGGCTCAGATTAATTTCCCAGTAGCAACAGCAGACGGTCAAACGTTTGAAGCTCAAAATGGTGTGATTTACACTTACAACGGTGTTCCACCTAATGGATATTGGTCTGGGTCATTCCAAAATGAAGGCTTTAATACTCTTGACGGACGTTATTTGAAACTGGATTCGAGTAATGATCCAGTTACTGGTGGATTGATTGTAAATGCAGGAAACGTTGGTATTGGGACAAGTAGTCCGCAGTCAGAACTGACGGTAAGGGGTAGCACTCCTCAGATTACGTTAGAGCCGACAGGAGATTCGCAGAATTGCCGACTTCAGTTCTGCACAACAGATGGAACTGTTAAATCCTCCATCATGAGCGGTGGAATCGATGGCGGAGCAATCAGGTTTTTCGATAATATCGTATTTGCGGAACGTATGCGAATCGATTCCAGTGGCAAAGTCGGCATCGGTAACGCGGATCCTGATCAAATCCTGACAGTAGGAAACACGACTACTAGCAACATTATTCGCATGAGAGCTGGTGGAACCAGCGTGAATGGTCTTGACTTTGGTGATGCTGCCGATGCTGATATTGGCAGGATTCGTTATGCACATAGTGACGATTCACTAGCTTTTACTACAAACACAAGTGAAAAACTTCGCATTACATCAAACGGAAACGTCGGCATCGGGACGACTGGTCCTATTGCTCAATTGACAGCCAGGGCCATTAATTCCGCCGGCCAAGGTGGCACGATGTGCATTCAAAATACAGGCACAGGAGTTGGAACAAACGTAGCACTTTACCTCACACCAAATAATGGCGGTGGTAACGATTTGCTGCGCTCGGCGTCAATTAAATCAAGCCAAGAGATAAGCGGTAACTATGCCAACTTGGAGTTTTACACAGCTGACAGTTCCACGCCTGTCGAGCGGATGCGAATCGACAGATTGGGAAACGTTGGTATTGGGACGAGTACTCCTGGCACTTATGCTGGAGGTTCCACTCTTGCTTTAAGCAGCACTGGAGGAGCAAGAATAGGATTAAATGCTACAGGCAGAAATTATTACATTGGAGGAGATAGCGGATCTGATCGTTTAGAGATTGGACGTAGGGTTGCATCTAACACGGCAGATAGTGCTGATTTTGTCTTGAATGCCGGAGGAGACGTCGGTATCGGGATGACTAATCCTGGGGCGAAGCTAGGAGTAAGTGATACTGCAAACACTACTTTTACTAATACTCCTTTTGTTGTTAAATTACAATCCACTGATGCTCCTGCAATAGGATTAGGTAGTGGCATCACTTTTACTGGTCGGTGGAGTAACACAGCGACTCAATTTGCTGATTTTGGAGTTATCAGTGGAATTAAAGAAAACGCCACTTCTGGCAACTATGCTGGCGCACTTACTTTTGGAACACGGACCAACGGCTCCGGCAGTGGCTCGATGGAAAAGATGCGGATCTCTTCCACCGGAAACGTCGGAATCGGTACAACTGCTCCTACAGCACGCCTTACTCAAGCTGGAGGACATTTTCATAACAATAGACCAAGCGATTTTTGGAATGCCACCGATTATATAAGCATAGCTGGCTACGGAGGTTTAACTACGCAAGGTTCATATGAACTTGACCTTCAATGTAATGGCTATAGGAACAGCAGTAACACTTGGACAAGGTTAAATACTAACAGTCAAGTTGGAGCAGCTAAAGTTAGTTTAAACCCTTCTGGCTATATTAAATTTTGTACGGAAGCAAACAAAGCGAATGGAAGCTCTTCAGCTATAACGGAAAGAATGCGAATCGAGAGCTCGGGCAGGATCTTAGTTGGGACGACTACTGGTTACGATAATAATTATAAAATGAATGTGGCAATGCCATTAACAGGCGGTATTGCCTTCAGGTCTTCCAGCACCAACACCAAATATCCACTCGCTTTTCAAAACAACAGCGGCAGTTTTGTTGGTTCAGTTAAGATAACCACAACAACTACTACATACAACACATCCTCAGACTACCGTCTAAAAGAAAATATCGTTGACATTTCTGACGGCATCACTCGAATCAAACAATTAGCACCTAAACGTTTTAACTTTATCGTTGATACTGACACAACTGTTGATGGTTTTATTGCTCATGAAGCACAAGCTGTTGTACCAGAATCAGTCGTTGGTGTGAAAGATGGCATGATAGAAGAAGAGTATGAAGTATCGCCAGAAGTCGTAGATGAATCTGGCGAGGTAAGGCAAGCAGCAGTCATCGGTACACGTACTGTTCCTGATTATCAGGGCATTGATCAAAGCAAATTAGTACCTCTGCTTACTGCAGCATTGCAAGAAGCGATTGCAAAGATCGAAACTCTTGAGCAACGATTGGCTGACGCAGGTATTGCTTAGATAACGCGCAGGCAGACATCATAATAGTGCTGCCTGTCTGCTAACCCGTTCGTTCCACCATTCACTCGTTTGGTAACGGCTAGAACATCAGCACCACTATCAATCAAGTCGTTCATACGATTGTCTTCCCACCAGTAACCTGCTGAAGTAAACGGCAGGTTTTCTGCTACATAGTCAACACCTTCCATCACACGTGGGTCATTTAAATACTCAGACAAACGTGAGTAGTTAAACTTACCAGTCAGTTGAATATATCCCGCACCTTTGTATTTAGGCCCATCTCCAGGTGATGTATTACCTAAGTCAGTCCTACCGTTATACGCTTCACCGCTTGCAAGCTCTTTCTTATAACGACCACCACCACTCTCGTGTGCTGTCTGGGATAAGAAATGCCGGATACGATCTGGTGTCGTAATGTCATACATCTCTAAGCACTTATTCATTTCTACAATCTCATAATCTTTAATCAGACTTTCTGAGCATCCCCACACTCCCGCCAACTGCTCCTTGGTTATGTGCTCGGTGCTCGTGATCTCCTTCGGTTTTACCTTATTGCGAAACGTCTGTACCCACTCACTGCTTTCATCAATTAACTCTTCTGGTAGTTCGTTGTATAGAATTTCAACCGCTTTCTGCTGTTGATACTCTTCGCAGTAATACACGAAAAAGTTGGTAAAACTTTCTAGAGATAGCTGTGACATAACATAGATATTCACTAGCATCTATTCTAACTATTAGAATGTAATTATCCGTCAGTTAAATATCAATGACGATTGAAGAACGTAAAGCATTTTGGGAAATGGTAGAGACTGGTAGTAATCCCCTGCTATCTGTAATGCATGGATTAGTAGAGAAGTGGGGACTACCAGCAATCATCATGAGCTTGGGTGATATCGCTGAAGTTCTATCAGAAGATGCAATCGATGCAGACAACATCACTCCTAATCAACGCGGTTTGATTATGGGTGCTTGTGCTCAAGTCAGCGCACTGAGCGATCAGATGCACGCTGAAATGGATTTTCTCGCAACTCAACCAAATGGATAAGCACGAAATAGACAACTGGAAGAAAGTAAAAGAAGCTTTAGAGAAAGCTGATAAGACTGATTCTATGTTCTACAAAAGAGCTGTAGCAATTATTGCTGGTAAAAAGGATCCTTTAGAATAGTTAAAGCACTTGCTTATATCTAATGGCATGTAGTAAATGCAGTAAGGCTAAGTCAAAAGCTCAGGCATACACTAAAAGTAAAAAGAAAGGTGCTATGAAAGGTATGACTGTCAAAGGCGGTCACAAACTTTCAGTCAAAGAGGGTGCCGGTTTAACTGAAAAAGGCCGTAAGGCTATCAACAAAAAGACTGGTTCTAACCTCAAAGCACCGGCACCAAATGCTAAGCCCGGAACTAAAGACGGTAATCGTCGTAAGAGTTTCTGTGCTCGTAGCAGAGGGTGGAATGGTGAGCGAGGTAAAGCCGCACGCAAACGCTGGAATTGCTAATGGACAATGACTTTCCTACACGAATGGCTGGTCAAGCGTTACGACCAATGGTCAATACAGGCGAGGGCTGTGCGAAGAAACCTGAGACATATCCACCTACACCACGCGGCGGAATGAGTCACGGACCAAAACTATTAGGACAGACACATGCACCACGTTAAACAAAAAGGGTTAAAGGGAATGTCAGCTGATAGGCGTGCTGATTTTGAACGTAATAAGGAACGCAAGAAGCCGGGAGGTGAATGGGCTCAAGAGCAACAAGCCAGGAGCGAACGATTAGAAGGTATGAGTCTTGGAGAACTAATGGAAGATAGAAGAAAAGAAGAAGAAGCTCAAGGGTTCCTCAAAGGTAAAATTAGCAAACTTTACGGTAACAACTAATGGCTGATGGAGTAGCAAAGAAGCGCGACCCTGCAAAATGGGCTGCAGCTAAATCAAAAGCAAAAGCAAAGATGGGTGGCAAGCACTCTGCTCGTGCTATGCAATTAGCAACAAAATACTATAAAGATGGCGGAGGCACTTACGAAGGTAAGAAGCCCACAGCTAAAACAAACAAGATGAAGAAATGGACGAAGGAAGACTGGGGCACTAAGTCAGGTAAGAATTCAACAGAAGGTAAGAAGGCAACTGGTGAGCGCTACCTACCTAAGAAGAAGCGTGATGCTATGTCTAAGAAAGACTATGCCAAAACCACAGCTAAGAAACGCCGGGACACCGCGAAGGGTAAGCAATATTCTAAGCAACCAAAGTAGTTATGCTATAGGAATATTACATGAACAAGTTCCCTGACAACTAATGTCTACCATTACAATTGAAAACTGGAAAGTTACAGAAAATAATTCTCCAGAGTTTCAGTTTGTTCCGCCTGAGTACCACGTAACTTATTGGAAAATTCCTAAGTGGTGGTATAAAGGGAAACAATCCTGTTACACAAGCTGCGTGCGCATTGACGTAGGTGAAACGAGCGTCTACGTCGATGGCACATCTCCTCTAATGCAGTTCACTTTAGAATGGGAAGAAGGCGGAGAAGGTAGAGCTACTTTTAGTAACTGGCGATGCATTAACCGCGTCCTATTTTTGAACAAAAATAATTTAGGTGCAGTTAGCAGATATGAAAGTGACGAGTATATTGACGTAGAGTTCAATGATTATTTCTATAAAATCCGCTATGACAATTATTTTGGACCTGATATTATTGAGCCGCTGCAATCAGATCTTAAACCAGTATGGGTCAATGGTAATAACTATCGACCGTTTTATCAAGATCCTATTCCGTATATTACAGGCACCTTCATTGGTGGTGTAGAGCCTGTGACCTATGAGGTTCGGCACAAAGAACTTGTAGGTCAGAATTGGAATACACCTACAGATTTTTCTCCTCAAACAAACACTCCTACAGAAAGAACAATTACGTTAGATCCAAGAACAAAAGCCATAAAGATCCACATTGAAACTAGAGCGACTGACGCTGAAGGGACCAAAGCCTACTGTAATGGTCCTTTTTTAGATCTTGATAATCCAAGACCTACTATTACTACCAATCCTACAGTTTCAGTTCGCAACTTATACGAAGAAGGGCAGATCCTTGCTGGCTTTGCTGGTGAGTTTGAAGGAGGCTTGCCAGATGCAGAAGCACGTTGCCGTTGGCAGTATCGTGCTAGTACGGATGATCCTTGGACTAATTTTCCCTGGACTCAGAACGTAAGCTACTTACAACAGGTAGATAGTCTCGCTATTCCAGTAGGCGCAGTTCAAGTCAGATTTCAGTACCAGGTTGTAGAAAATTCAACTAACACTGGCACTGGCCCTCGGAATACCAACAATGCTGTTGAGCGTGACATCAGTCCCGCCCCTACTACAACCAATTGGGGTGCAGTTATTGTCTATGTCAACGACGTTGAATACAACACCTTTATTGGTGCTCCATTAAACGTAACCGTGGGCGACCCGCAGAATATGAAAGTTGAATGGGAAGGTAACGCAACAGGAAATATTTCGTGGAGTCAGCGAGCAGGAGGTAGTGCATTCATCGATGATCCACAGAACCCTGAACCTGAGATCACTCTTACTTCTGCTGGTGGAACCACTGTGACGGTAACCCTGACTGATCCTTCCGGCACTACTGACCCAACGACAACAAGCAAGATCATCAACTTCTACGCAGCCCCTTGACCTGTGGAAAACTAGGGGGGTCTTGAGATAAGCCCTACTTATTAGACAAAGGTTCTTGACGTGGTAGATTACGCTTAGCTTCGCCCAAAGAGTGGGTTCGAATCCGACCCTCTCCGTTTTTCTCATTTAACCCCACACTTCGTGGGGTTTTTCTATAGCTTAACGATAGGCGTTGCTTATAACCCCACAATGAACCAAATGAACGTTCAAGAAATGACGGATAGACGTAAGCGTCTGTAACAGCGTATTTCAGCTACAACAAAGAAGAACTGGGAAAAAGCAATTCGTGGCATCTAACACTTGAATGTGGAGGATGTAATTGATGATGAAGCCCTGGAG